>Ga0105856_1000329_pt1 | contig 25468 bp, 28 predicted proteins | sample OrgsoiDNA_201060_FD_89681 | JGI IMG/M metagenome (GOLD analysis project Ga0105856, IMG submission 89681) | Permafrost soil microbial communities from the Arctic, to analyse light accelerated degradation of dissolved organic matter (DOM) -... | ecosystem: Environmental > Terrestrial > Soil >...
CCTGTTGCGACGCTTGCATCAGCGACAGACAGGTTTCGACATTCGCCTGCCACTCTTTCGCCACGGCAAACTGGCCTAGTGCAACTTTCATATACGCTCCTCGGTATGCAGTAACGGGCGCTTTAGCCCGCGAAGTACGGGAAGAGATCGGCCGCCGTCAGGCGTTGTTCCGTGATCTCCTGGCGGTGCAGCTCTGCGGCGAAATCATCGATCATCTTATGATTGGCGGCATAACCGTTGGCATTCCAGTCAGCAGGCAGGTCGATGACCGTGCGACGTAAATCGTCCAGCAGCCATGGCGTGGTGTCGGCATATTTCGCCCGTTTGTCCATCCAGACATGATAAGCACGGTCAATCACGTCGCTCAGCGCCTGCGGTAACCATGGATATTCTGCGGCCAGCGCCGGTTTTATCGCCAGAAGGTGAATACCCGGGACATAACCCACCTGATTAAAATAGTCTACTTCAGCCTGACGGAAGTCGGGCTGGAACTGACGGAAACCGGAGTCAGGCTTGAAGAAACCTTCGGGCATAAACGGCGTGAACACGGCGTCAAGCCAGCCTTCCTGCAACAGTTCCATCATCGGGCGTTCTTCTGGCACGGCTTCGATGCGCCCTTCACGGCCAAAGCCCGCCAGCCGGTCAACAATCGGGTGTTCTGCCGTCAGGCGGCCGACATACCAGTTCGCATCTTCAATGCCCACGCCTTCCAGCGCCAGTACGGTGCGCGTCCACGTATTGCCCGAATCTTGCCAGCCGGTTAAACCGATGCGTTTACCGGCCAGTTGCGACAGCTCGGTCAGGGGGCTGTCCTGACGGGTGATAATGCAGCGCTGACGAAAACCACGCATCAGGAAGTGAGGGATAGCGACCAGATCGTCCTCGCCGCGCGCGCGCCCTTGAGCATAGCGGCTGAAAGAAACCTCACCGGCGTCGTAATGTTCGCTGCTGGCCAAATCATCCACCAGCGTATTCACGCGATCTATTTCCAGAGTGAAACCTTCGGGCTTCACATCGCCCAATGCCAGCGGCGTAAAGTAATCCCAATCACGAACGGCCAGTCTGATGGTTAACGCCACGGTCTTCCCCTTATGCGTTTGCAAAATTGTGTCTGCAAAATAACGGCAACCTGAAACTCACATCTCGTTGACCCAGAGTGATCACATTCGCGTCAAAGTGCTGTTTTAATCGCCTTGTCTGGCTAAGTTTGATACTAATAGCATAAATTAATATGTACAATAGAATCTTTGTTACTGAACAAAAGGCGACACATGGCTGATAATCCGTTGGTAAAAGCGCTGGATGCAAACTGGTTCGCAGACCATTTGCACGACCGTTCCATGCGTGGCATTGCGCTCGAAACTGCTGCGTTGATCCGCTCCGGCGTGATTGAAGTCGGCACGCCTTTACCGGCAGTGCGAGAGCTCGCGCAGGCGCTTGGCGTCAGTCCCGCAACGGTCTCCGCTGCATGGGGCCAGCTTCGTCGTCAAAAAGTGATTGCCGGACGCGGGCGAAATGGCGTCTGGGTTTGCGGCGACACCCTGTCACCTCGCCCCGCGCGATTCGAAAAAATTGGCAATTTTGGCGAGCATATCACTGCCGATCTGATGCTCTCCGCACCCGATCCGGCATTACTGCCCGATCTTCGTGACGCACTGTTAGCGGGATTACAGGCGGAAAATCTCAACAGCTACCAGCGTGAAGCCATCGCACCGGCTTTGCTGGCGGCGGTCAAAGGGAGTTGGCCTTATGCGGCTGACGCGTTTATGGCCGCCGATGGCGGTTTCGACGCCATGAACTTGACGGTGCAAACGCTGCTGATGCAGGGGTCCGTTGTAGCCATTGAAGACCCGACCGCCAGCCGTTTATTGGATATGCTCGATAACATCAATGCGCAGGTGCTACCGGTGAAATGCGATGAATTCGGGCCAATACCGGAGTCATTGCAACTGGCGCTGACCAAAAACCCGTCGGCCTTTATCTACCAGCCACGCACCCATTCACACTGCGGTCATGCCGTGAATGCCGAGCGTTTTACCGCACTGGCCGACGTATTGCGCGACAGCAACACGTTAATTTTCGAAGACGACGGCATCGGCCAATTATCACATTCGGCCCCGATCAGCATGGGCAGCGTGCTACCACAACGCACCGTTCATGTGCGCTCCTACTCCAAGGCCTACGGGCCAGATCTGCGACTGGCCGTGATCTCTGGCTCGAATGATCTGATCAAGCAGATCAAATCCTTTCGCCATTTCGGTGCGGGTTGGTCGAGCCGCATTTTGCAGCAAGCGCTGGCTTATTTGATCAACGATGACGTCACTCAGCAAGGTATTAACCATGCAAAAACGGTGTATGCCGAGCGACGCAAAGCGATGTCAGATGCGCTAAAAATTCGCGGAGTGGAGGTGCCGGAAAGAGACGGTCTGGCGATGTGGATCGCCGTACCGTCTGAGCAATTTGCGTTAGTGACGCTGGCAGCGCGCGGTATCGCAGTATTGCCAGGTGAACGCGGGCGTATCGGGCCGGGGCAATTTATCCGTATTAGCACCTCGCAACTCAAGCCTGAACAAATTGATAGCATCGCCGATGCTATCGTATTGGCGATGGGCTAGCCTTTAGCGCGCCCGCTCACCCGGCAGTTTTTTGATTAAATACTTGGGTGATTCTTCGTATTTGGCGCGGGCATAAAATTGGTGAGCGCGTACACGACGCGTATGGCTGTGAACTTCCATCCGGTCACAGCCCCGCGCCACCGACAGACGTTCAGCTTCATCGACCAGCCTCTGGCCGATACCGCCGCCGCGACTGTCGCCGCTGACGCACAAATAGCTGATCCGGCAAAACTCACCCGCCAGCGCGATTTGAGGAATGAAGTGCAGCGAGATAAACCCCACCACGGCACCGTCTTGTTCAGCTACCAGCAACAGGCTGTCTGCATTATTCGCCATCTTCCCGATGCGCTCGGCAACCGCCTGTGGATCATTCGGGTAATCCAGATCGCCTAATAATTGGGTTACTGCTGTGGCATCGCCCACCACGGCATTGCGTATTAACATTTGGTTTCCTTATAATTTCCTGACTTTTTAACAGGGCACGACAAACTTGCCATTTGTTGTGTAAAATTAAGCGGCAATATGATGGAGATGACATTCCTCCGAAACCGCCCCAACAGGCTAATGATGTCTACGCAATCTCGTGAGAGGTTCGTAGCATGACGCCTGAACCTTTCAAAATACTCACTCAAACTCTTTCGAAAGGCTTTTATGTTAAGCACATTACTTGCAGTTTTTATTGGTGGCGGTGTGGGCAGCGTGGCCCGTTGGTATGTCAGTTTAAAAATGAACGGTATCAGCCCGGTTTTGCCCCTCGGCACCTTGACGGTCAATCTGGTCGGTGCGTTTATCATCGGACTGGGCATTGCCATTTTTAGCCGTATGACCCATCTCGATCCGGTGTGGAAACTGTTGCTGACCACCGGCTTTTGCGGCGGCTTGACCACCTTTTCCACCTTCTCGCTTGAGCTGGTTTACATGTTACAGGATGGCCGTTTTGCCGCCGCCCTGCTGAATATTCTGCTCAATCTGGCCGGTTCCGTCGCCATGACCCTGCTGGCCTTTATGCTGGTGAGCTGGTTTAGCGCGCACTAAGTCTATCTTTTGACGATGCCTTTTTTATGACAAGGCGTCGTCAATTTCCACCCCTGTGATATTCCTCGCAAAGTTTCGCTCGAAACCTGCTTCGGCCTTAATGTTTCCTTCATGTTAGATCGGCATAATCGCCTGCATTGATACGACTTTTTTCAGTGCTATCTGGAGCGAAAATGTTCTCAACGCCTAAAACCTTGTCCGAAGTGCTGGTGATCTCCTTGGGATTTTTAACCCTTGCGGCTTTTATTCAGGCCTATTTCGTCGGCTAAATTCGGCGTTCTCAGCAAACTTATTTTCCTCACGGCGCAGCGCCCAAAGCCTGCGCCGTTTGTTTTGATATTTACCTGACCGGCATGCCGCCTTATAATTGAGAACGAACGTTCACATTCGATATTATGACGCTGACCCGACGCCATCAGGACTCTCATGCTTCCTCTACAGGACACCAAAGAAAAACGTATTAGCGCCAGACGAGATCAAATCATCGCGGCTTCACGTCTAAGCTTTCGCAAACATGGTTTTCATGGTGCCGGTATGGCGGAAATTGCCAAACTGTCGCAGCTCAGCGTCGGGCAAATTTATCGTTATTTCGCCAATAAAGACGCGATCATCGAAGAGATCGTGCGGCGCATGGTCGCCAAGAAAATCCGCTTTATGGCCAGCAATACCCATCATTTAATTCAATTGTCAGAAAGCCTGGCAGAACGCCGGATCAGCAAATTTCATCACAACACGCTGCTGCCGGTTGACCCCGAATTAAGCCCTGAAGAATCTGAAATCGATCACGCCCTGATGCTGGAAGTCGCCGCAGAAGCCAGGCGTAACCCGGTGGTGGAAAAAATCTGGCGTGACGCTGAGTTCAACCTGTTCAATCAAGCCAAAGTGATGCTGGGCAACGCCTATCCGCACTGGACGGATGACGAATTGACGACGCGGGTCGAAGTCGTCGCCGTGATCTGTGAGGGGACGGCGTTTCGCCATTTGACCACTCGCCACGCCAACACCAAACAGCTAGAGGCGTTGTATCAAGCCCTGTTCGGCCACTTGTTTAACCCGCAAGGGCATCCTCCACAATCTGAATAATCGCTGCAAACACATCGTTTTATCACACAAAATCACCGGAAAACGGGAAAATAAATGAGTGCTCACCTGACAGAAAAACGCCTGGGTTACATATTGGTTTTGGGTTCCCTTGCTGCATTGGGCCCACTGTGTACTGACCTGTATCTGCCCGCTCTGCCACAAATGGCCCACGAACTGAACACCAACACCGCCACCAGCCAACTGAGCCTCACCACCGGTTTGCTTGGTCTTGGGCTAGGCCAGCTGATTTTTGGCCCGCTTAGCGATAAATATGGCCGCCTGCGTCCTTTGCTGTGGTCACTGGCGTTGCTGCTGGCGGCTTCGGTTTGGTGCGCAGTGGCCCCCAATATTGAACAGCTGATTGCTGCCCGCTTGTTGCAAGGTTTAGCGGGCGCAGGCGGTGCGGTGCTGTCCCGCGCCGTGGCGCGCGATATGTACAATGGCCATGAATTAACACGATTTTTTGCGTTGCTGATGCTGGTCAACGGACTCGCCCCGATTGTTGCGCCGGTCCTGGGCGGCGGGTTGCTGAACTTTATGAACTGGCGGGGAATTTTCGGCGCACTGGCGGTGATTTCGGTCCTGCTGTTCACCTTTTCATTGCTCAAACTGCATGAAACCTTGCCGACTGAGCGTCGCTCGCAGGGCGGCGTGATGGTGATGTTTCGCGCCATTGGCGGGCTACTGCATGACCGCCAGTTCATGGGACTTTGCCTGGCGCAAGGCTTCACCATGGCGGGTATGTTTGCCTATATCGGCGCTTCACCTTTTGTTCTGCAACAGATTTACCACCTCAGCCCACAAATGTTCAGTCTGTGTTTTGCCGCTAACGGCGTAGGTTTAGTACTCGCGGCACTGATTTCAACCCGGCTGAGTGGCAAATGGGGGGAACTCGCGTTGGTGAAATCCGGTTTATGCATCGGCGCACTGGGCGCTATTTCTCTGGTTGCCGCCGCCAGCTTACACGCGCCATTAATTATGCTGCTGGTCCCGTTGTTCTTCTCCGTGATCACCGTCGGTATCGTTGGGCCCAACGCGTCGTCGCTGGCGATGCAAAGTCAGGGGAAAAACGCCGGTAGCGCCTCAGCGTTGATTGGCGTGTGCATGTTTGCACTGGGTTCAATAAGCGTGCCGGTCAGTGGTTTGGGCGGCACGTCGGCGCTGTCGATGGGGCTGACTATTCTTGCCTGCTTCGCCATCGCCATCATTCTGTTCGTCACGCTGGTGCGCAAACCGCAAGCCAGTGTGTCACCCTAAACGCAGGCAAAAAAAAAACCCGCATCAGCGGGTTTTTCAGAATTCGGCTAAAGTTAATTTAGATAGCGATAACGTTAGCAGCCGACGGGCCTTTGGCACCATTGGTGATTTCGAACTCTACACGTTGGCCTTCTGCGAGAGTTTTAAAACCCTGGCTAGAAATAGCAGAGAAATGAACGAAAACATCTTTGCTGCCATCTTCAGGGGTAATGAAGCCAAAACCTTTAGATTCATTGAACCACTTAACGCTACCTTTAATCTTCGACATCAAACTTACCTTTCACGTGAATTTAAGACACAGAATGTGTGTCAAATACAGTACAGCAACAGATCTGAGTTTTGTCCAGAATCCCGATGGCAATAAGCGATAAACCTCTCACTCTGACAACTTGTACGATAATTCCTACTGACAAAACCCTATTTCAAATGCAAAACATTCAGAAAAAAGAGTCGTCGTCGTTGCTGTAATCGTCCGAATCAAAATTATCTGAACCGAAACCCAGGTCAGAATTATCGTTGTCACGCAACGAAGCGTCCTGCCATGACGGCTGTCCGCTGTCGAAGTTTTGCTGCTGGAAATCAGACTGCTGATAATCATTATTGCCAAGGAAACTGCTGTCACCGACATCCTGATTTTGCACCGGCGGCTCTTCAATAATATTGACGATTTCCTGCGGCTGGCTCTGATGGAACATGCCGGTCAGCATCTCGGCTAACACCACGCCACCCGCGACCCCGGCGGCAGTACGCAGTGCGCTGCCCAGAAAACCTGGCTGCTGAGGCGCGGCTTGTTGTGGCGCGGCCTGCTGCTGGTAAGGCTGTTGTTGATAACCTTGCTGTGGCGCGCCATTGCGATTGTCCCAGCCGCTGGTGCCTGGAATAGGCTGGCTGCCCGTATTATTCTGGGGAGCAGGCTGTGCCTGAGACGCCGCACCGCCACCAAACAGCCCGGCGAGGAAGCCAGTGCTTTGCGGGCGCGCGTTTTTCGCCTGCTCTTGCAACTGGGCGATCTGCTGCTGTTGCGCCTGAACTTGCTGATTCAGCTTGGTCAATGCGGCTTCCTGAATGATCATCGCCTGTGCCATATAATACGGCGCTGACGGTTGCTTGCTGACACAAGCCTGAATCACGCGCTCTGCCTCGGCATCACGGGGTGCCGTAGCGGACTCAGCCTGTTGCAGACGACTAAAAAGCCCTTCAATTAAACGCTGTTCTTCAGATTGCATAAATTCACCTTATCGATATGTCTTTATAGACATGAAGTGCTCCGCTGTTCAGCCGTGCGACGACGCGCGGCTCATAGATAGCGGGAGTCTATCGGTCACACTAATACAATTAGTTTCAGGTATGAATTAACCGAGTGTCAACAAATGTGATCGGCGTAAAGATAGCCATCAGGTGGGGGGATTAGGTTACCGCACAGGCGTTAAAAAGCCGGCATAGGAAACCGGCTTTACAGAATGAAAAGTCAGGGAAAAGCGTTTACTTGGCTTCTGACCAGCCGAGGATGAAAGCGGTGTCCGGCAAATCCGTAAAGTTACGCACTACATCATGATAAGTCTTCGCCGGGTCAAGATCCTTAAACTGCTGCGGATAGATAAACTTCGCCAGATATTCCATTCCCACGATGTTGTACGGGTGATTATAGAACTGATGATAAATCCCGTAAGCGCGGTTGTCGGTGACGGCGGAGATCTGCGAAATACCGTTACGCGCCAGCAAGGCCTTGGCTTCACGATCAACGCTTGCCTGATCGGCGTTATAACCAAGCGGTAAAATATGCGAAACGCTGCCATTACTTGGGCGGGAAGAGCCGGTCATGATGTAGGCATCGGGTTTCATGCTGATCACTTTTTCCAGCGATACATCACCGGAAGCACCCGGCAGTAATTCGGTGCCGATGTTGGTCGCACCAACGGCTTTCACCAGTTTGCCCCAGCCTGCGTCGCCGTGGGTGAAGCAGCACGAGTCAGAACGGCCAGCGATGGCTTCAACAAAGACTTTTGGCTTCGGGTTAACCGAGGCCACCACCTGCTGAATGTGCTGATAATGCTCGGTGTAGAACTTGCTGTAGGCCTGAGCGTTCTGCTCTTTATTCAATACTTTGCCCAGCAATTCGATACTCGGCGCGGTGTCTTTTGCCGGGTCCAGTTCGTAATCCACAAACAGCACCGGTATATGTAAGGCGCTCAGTTTATCCAGCACACCGGCCTGTTTCAGTGAGTCTTTCGCGCGCAGTTGGGCGATCATCAAATCAGGTTTCTGGGCGATCACCGTTTCGAGATCCACCTGCCCTTTATCGCTAAAGCCCATATCAAGGATTTTGGCGGCGTCAGGCCATTTGCTTTTCAGCATATCCCAGGTGCCGTTGTCGGTTTTCTTCAGCAGGTTATTCCACGCCACCACGTGTTGAAACGGATTGGCTTTGTCCAGCACCGCCAGCGACAGAATATCGCGGCCATCCTGCAAAATAATGCGCTGTGGGGCTTTGTCGAAAGTCAGTTTCTGACCATCAAGATCGGTGACGTTCAGCGGATAGGTGGTAGCGAAACTGGCAAACGAGGTGGCGAGCAAACCAGCAACGGAAAGCACGCGGACAGTATTCTTCAACATGGTGGATTTACCCTGAAATGAGAATGAAATAAGAATGATTTTGAGAACCATTATCAAATCATAATCAATCCCCGATTGTCAGATCAACGCTTTTTGCTGGGAAACCCTTGATAAAACATATCAAAATATGAACAGCATAGGGGAGAGAGCGGGGAAACCCCGTCAGGTCGCGATGACCCGACGGGGTGATGACGGATTAGTGAGCGTCTCGACCGATAAACCGCAACAAGAATTCGCTGACCATCGCCCGCTTAAAGGCCGACTGCGCTTTGTCTGCCGCCGCGCTGTGCCCGCCCTCAGTATTTTCATAGAACCAGACATCCGGCACGCCAAGCGCCTGCATTTTAGCGGCCATTTTGCGCGCATGCCCCGGCCCAACGCGATCATCACTGGTGGCGGTGGTAAACAGCACCGGCGGGTATTTTTTGCCAGCATCAATATTGTGATAAGGCGAAAATGCGCGAATAAATGCCCACTCTTCCGGTTTTTGCGGATCGCCGTATTCAGCAATCCACGAGGCACCGGCAGAGATTTGCGTATAGCGCTGCATGTCGAGCAGCGGCACTTCGCAGACAATGGCGCCGAACAGTTGCGGGTACAGCGTCAACATATTGCCCACCAGCAAGCCACCGTTGCTACCACCCTGCGCCGCCAGATGCGGCGCTGAAGTCACATTGCTGGCGATCAACGCTTTAGCCACCGAGGCGAAATCTTCATAGGCACGCAGGCGCTTCTCTTTCAATGCGGCCTGATGCCAGCGTGGGCCGTATTCACCCCCACCGCGAATATTCGCCAACACGTAGACGCCGCCGCGCGCCAGCCACGAGATACCGCCAACGCCGAGATAACTCGGTTCAAGCGACACTTCGAACCCACCATAGCCATACAGCAGCGTCGGATTTTTGCCGTCGAAAACCAGATCTTTGCTCGACACCACGAAATAAGGCACCCGCGTACCGTCATCTGACTGGGCAAAATGCTGGCTAACCTGATAACCGGTCGCATCAAAATGCGCAGGGTCTTGCTTGAGGATTTCCGGTGCAGCCTGTTTATTCTCAAGGTTGCCGAGATACAGCGTGGTCGGCTGCAGAAAACCGCTGACCGTCATGAAATAGTCGTTGGTCTCTTCGTCCACGCCGTAAATCTGTATTTTGCTCAGATCTGGCGCATCACCGATGCTTTCACGTAACCAGTCGCCCTCTTGTGGCGTCAGCACTTCCAGGCGATTCACCACGTCTTTGGTGACGCTGATAATAAAATGATCACGAGTAGAAGAATAACCGCTCAGTGCCGTGGTCTCTTCTGGGAGAAACAGCGTGGTCATCTGGCGATTTCCGCGGATAAACGCGTCAAATTCTATTGCCAGTAAAGAACCCGAAGGATAACTCTCACCGCCCACCTCCCAGTGGCTGGCAGGTTCGATAATCATCCATTCACGCCAGGTACTGAATTTGGCGTCCGCCGGTAAATCAATGCGTACCTGACCTTGTTGCGGATCGAGCAGGAAGATCTCGCGCTGATAGAAATCAATCACGCGGCCGACAAAATTACGTTCCCAACCTTGGGTGTCGTCGTGATAGCCCACCACTACCATGTCACTTTTTTCAGCACTGAACTGCGTCTCGGCGGCGCTCAGTGGCGTACCACGCTGCCAGATTTTGGCGATGCGCGGATAACCTGAGGTAGTCATCGACTCTTCGCCAAAATCGGTGGAAATGAATAGCCGATCGTTATCTATCCACGACACGCGGCTTTTGGCCGAGGGGAGGTTAAAACCGTCGGTGACAAAACTCAGGGTATTGAGGTCGAATTCGCGGATCGCCGAGGCATCACCGCCATCCGGGGAAAGATGCAGTAAACCGCGTTGGTAATCGGGTTGTCGAATTTGGATCCCATGGTAAACCCACTCCTGCCCTTCCGTTTTACCCAACGCATCAATATCCAATACCGTTTCCCATGCAGGATTATCTTTACGGTATTCGTCCAGCGTGGTGCGACGCAGCAGGCCGCGGGGGTTCTGTTCATCCTGCCAGAAGTTGTACCAACGATTGCCACACTTAAAGATGCCGGGGATCTGCGCCGGAGAATTCAGACCGGTCAGCACCCGCTGGCGTAGACCTTCAAAATTTTCGCCGGTGGCGAATTGCTGCGTGGTCTTGGCATTTTGCTGTTGTGCCCACGCCAGCGCCGCATCATCACGGATCCCTTCCAGCCAGACATGATTGTCGGTCAGTGTGTTGTTTTCAGAGGACATTATTATTGCTCCTGCAAAGTGAAAAAGGTAACCCTGGCGCCTGCTGCTTTCAGCCTATTGCAACAAAATACCCTGAATCAGGCTGGCTTTCACCACGGTAACCTGAGGGATATTCAACGCCTGCATATAGCCTTCCACTAACAATAAGTTGCTGACGTCGGTCGCGCGGTACTCGCCTTTAAGCTCGGAATCGCCTTTCCAGACGTTATTTTTAGACGCTTGCTCAAGATCGGTCAGACGGTAGGTATTGTCGCGTAAATGTACATTATCTTTAATCGAATAGCCGTGAACGCCGCCGATGCCAATCACGCGTTTAGTGTGTGCCGCCTGTTTAATTTCAGGGCTGACGTGGGTACGGGCGTAGAAATTCACATAGCGCAGCACGGTATTACGCAGCGAACCAATCGGGTTCGGCGTGCTGTCGGTTTGCACATCTTTGTTTTGCAGCACGCTGGTGATGAAATCTTTCAACGTCACCGACGCCAGCTTGCCCTGATAAACGTCCACCGTTTTGACGCCATTTTTCTGACGATAGGCAGTCATTTGCATTGAACCGCCGCCAATGTTCCACACCAGTAAATCCTCATCTTTGACGTTTTTCTCATGCAACGCCGCTTTGGCTGACTGGAAGCCAAGCTCCGCTTCCTGCTGCTGCGAGATGATTTTCAGGTTGACGTGTGCCTGCTGATTGAAGCGATCAATCACCTGCTGACCATTGGAGGCCGAGCGGAAAACCGCCGTCGCGACGCCGGTAATGCGGGTCGGTTTGAAGCTATTGGCTTTGGCAACCATGTCGCTGAGTGCCTTGATGCCCTGCTGTTGGATATCGTCGCTGAGTTGATTGTTCCCTGATTTGGCCAGATCAGCATTAAAGCCCACCGGCCGTTGATCCTCGAACAAGACTTTGCCGAGCGAATGCTCGCAGACGTTAACTTGCGTGACCTGAATTTTGGTACTGCCGGAACCCATATCAATTCCCGCGCGATTCTCAATACAGCCATGGGCCAACGCGACCGACGGGGAAAATGTCAATGTGGCGCAAACCGTCGTCAGACTCAACACGCCCTGCAACATTTTATTCATGCTTCTTTGCCCTAAGAATGTGTGATTAATCATCACTATAAAGACATTCTTATATGACACGGAATACTTTTGTTGAAGAACGAGATAATCGGCAGTGGAAAAAGCAGGCAGAGGAAAGCAGCAGAAATACACGAGGGAACCTGTTACACAGCCCATCTGCACGCGGTGTGCAGCAGGCCATGGTCATACTGTTATCTACAAAGACTCTTTATGACAAGAATTTAGCAATGCAGAATCAGCCTTTACTCACGGAGATAATTTCTTTGATCTGGCTGTAATTGGTGTTGCCATGATCGGTTTTGATTGTCGGGTAAATCCTTTCCCCTTTCTTCACAAAGCCTGTTACCTCGTGGGTAGAACCGTTCTTTACAGTAATAATATCGCCAACACTGATCGAACTTTCGACTTCGCTCATAATAATCCTTAACGCTTACAATCGCTTAACTTCAGGGTGTCCATTTCTTACCCTTAGAGCGTAGGCCTTTATCCCGCACATAACCAGCAGCATCGCTTTTTATCCGGTTTCGGCGATTGTAAGCCTTGGGCCGGTCCCGTTGTAGGATAAATCCTGAATCACTCAACTTAAGCCAAATTAATGATTTAGCGCTTTTCGGCCTTAATACCGCCAGTTATTATGAGCTTGCAAGTACTTATTCCCCTATAGGTCGTTGCATCTCATTGGACTATCCCCTCGTAAGGTATTACGACATCCCGCCCTCCTTGAGCGGGATTTTTTTTATCCCCGCTTTCTGTCCACTTCCCGCCACATTGTCTAAATCCTGTGTAAAGTCATGGTACTATTGCACCATTCCAGTCGCTGAAAATATCAAAGTAGCCATGACAGAACCGTACGAATTTCTCAATAATGTGCCGGTAAATCAGCAGATCTACCGCACTTTGCGTCAGGACATCGTCACCTGTGTGATCGCCCCCGGCGCGCTATTGTCGGAAAAAGAAATTTCGTCACGTTTTAACGTGTCGCGTCAGCCGGTGCGTGAAGCCTTTATTAAGCTGGCGGAAGCCGGTCTGGTGCAGGTGTTACCGCAGCGTGGCACTTTCGTGATGAAGATTTCAGCCAAACGGGTGGCTGACGGGCGCTTTATTCGTGAAGCGGTAGAAACCGCCGTGGTGCGCCGTGCCGCAACGGTGGCGACCGACAACGATTTGTTGTTACTCGAACATAATTTGCAGCGCCAGCGCCTGGCCGCCAAAAGCCAACAGACGCAAGAATTCCTGCTGTTAGACGACGAATTTCATCGCACCATTGCGCAAATTATTGATTGCCGTCTGGCGTGGGAAACCGTCGAACACATCAAAGCCACCATGGACCGCGTGCGCTTTCTCACGCTCAGTAAAGTCTCGCCGCCCGAAAGCCTGATTGAACAGCATGACAACATTCTTGCGGCGCTGAAAGCGCATGATCCTGACGCTGCCGAACGGGCTATCCGCCTGCATTTGCAAGAGATGATTTCCACCATTACGCCGATCGCCAAACAAAACAGCGACTGGTTTGAAGCCGAATAATCAGCCCCCACCCTGTAAAATCGCATTTCTATTGGTAATGACATAAATATGTATAACAACTTAGGCTAAGCTATAAACCATGTCATTTATGTGGAAGCCTCGTTATGTCTTTAGCCACTCCCTTGCCCACCGCCGTTTTAAAAAAATGTTATTACGCCGCTGACCAAAGCCTGTCACTCGGCCAGCTCGACGTCGAAAAAATCGAACAAATTGCCCGCGATTTGGACATGACCGGCAGCGAGAAAGAGCATTACATCACCGGCTGGATGGGCCAGAACAGCGTGGTTCTGGTGCGCAATTATCAGGACAAACGCGGCACCTCAAACGGGCTGGTGATGTCTCGCGGTCAGCGCTACAAGCTCAGCGTGCAGGCGATTAAATTCCGCATTCCCAAACTGCTACTGTGGATGACCTTTCGCCGCAGGCCGCGCACCATGTCGGTGGTCGGCTATACCCGCCTTGGTGAACAGTCCAGCGGCTTACAGCAGTTCCACACGCTACTTGATAGCGAACTGAAAAAGACGCTGGAAAACGACTGGCGCGAGCTGAACGATTATCTCGGCATGGCGTGCTGGCAGATGGAAAACAACCAACCAATGTGGCGCACCGTGCAGCGTGAAATAACGCCGCAGGCCCTGTGGTTTCTGGCTGATAGCAACCTGTTTAGTGGCAAGAAATTACAGAAAGACGGTGACTGCGAAGGCTTATGGACCAAAAACTGCTTCCTTGGCCGCCGCACTGGGGAACATGCCGCGCTGCTGATCTCATGGCGCGACGAAGAGAATGACGACATCGCCAGCTATTTGTATGAACGCATCTCTTCTAACCAGATTCGCTTGTCGCTACGCCCGCGCAAAGAGGAAAAATTCTACCCGCTGAACCCGTTTGACGCCGCACATTTGCAGCGAGCGCTGACGCTATTTCAGCAGGTAGAATCCGATTTGTGCGCAGGTGCGTTACGCCAGTAGCGGCGCAGGCGTAATTCCCATTACCACCATTGATGAAAATGGTGCACCGGGCCAATGCCGTGGCCGACCTCCAGCGAATTGGCCTGCATCAGTGCTTTTTGCAGATACTCTTTGGCGGCGCGAAGGGTATCCGGCCAGTTGTTATGTCGAGGACGTAACGCTGCCAGCGCCGCCGACAACGTGCAGCCGGTGCCGTGGGTATGGCGCGTATCGACGCGCGGCGCGGTAAATCTTTCGCGCGAATCCCGCGTAAATAACCAGTCGGGGCTTTCGCTGTCACTCAAATGCCCGCCCTTCATCAACACCGCTTCACAGCCCATCGCCAGCAGCGCTTCGCCCTGCTCACGCATTTCCTGCTCGTTTTGCGCCATACTGCATTCCAGCAACGCCGCCGCTTCTGGCAGGTTTGGCGTAATGATCGATACCTGCGGCAACAGCAAACGCCGCAATGATTCGACAGACTCCGCCGACAGTAAGGGGTCACCGCTTTTCGCCAGCATCACGGTATCGAGCACCACAAACGGCGGCTGATAGTGTTGCAACCTTTCGGCCACCGCTTCGACAATCGCGCTGTTGGCTAACATGCCGATTTTCGCGCTATCGATACGCACATCGCTGAGCACCGAGTCCAACTGCGCTGCCACAAAGGCCGGATCGATGTGATACACCGACTGTACGCCACGGGTATTTTGCGCCACCAGCGCGGTGATCACGCTAGTGCCGTAAGCTGCCAGCGCCGAAAAGGTTTTGAGGTCAGCCTGAATTCCCGCGCCGCCGCTGGGGTCAGTGCCGGCGATGGTTAACGCATTAATTCGCTTCATGGCTGAACCTCCTGTTCCAGCGCATCGGCCTGTAATAACCACAGATTATCCAGAAAAGCCGGGATAAAACTGCCTGGCCCACGCGCCGTTCGGCAGGCCAGTTCGCCCGCGCATGACATGACCCGGCACGCTGCGGCCACATTATGCAACCGGTCGCCCGGCAATGACACAAAGGCGGCGACCACCGCCGACAAGGCACAGCCGGTGCCGACTACGCGGGTCATCAGCGCATCGCCCCCCGCTACCGCCACGCTGCGCTCGCCATCGGTGACATAATCGATTTCCCCCGTCACGGCAACGATAGCGCCGGTTTCCCGCGCCAGCGCGTAGGCAGCGGGCAAGGCGGAAAGCGAGTCGTCGCCGCTGTCCACACCGCGACCGGTGGAGGTCAGCCCGCTGAGCGCGAGGATTTCAGAGGCATTGCCACGAATAGCGGCAGGTGTCAGGCGCAGTAACTGGCGGCAGAATTCAGTGCGCAAGCTCAGGCCGCCGACCGCAACCGGGTCCAGCACCCAAGGTTTACCCGCGAGATTGGCCGCATGAACCGCCGCCAGCATGGCATCAGCCTGAGGTTGAGTCAGGGTGCCGACGTTAATCAAAACGGCATCAGCTATCGGACTAAACTGCGCGGCCTCGGCGGCGTCCACCACCATCGCGGGAGACGCATGGAGGGCCAGCAGGACATTGGCGGTAAAAGATTGCACCACGTCATTGGTCAGGCAATGGACCAACGGCTTAGAAGTACGTAGGTCACTAAGGGCAACGGCAGCAAGCGTGCCGGAAAAAGCGGAAGGTCGAGTGTTCATATATCTCCCCACCGGCGCTTAAGAAGGCGGTATCGGGAGAGATACCTGACTTCCCTACGCTGGCATAATCCAGATCAGGTAATACGGGTAAGGTCTCAGCCCTTTCTTTTACAAGAAGGACACCCCGAGTCAACGAACGCCATTATTGGTGTGCAGCGCGCGAAGATCAACCTACAATCTTGGCAGAATGGTAACAATGGAGATCAATGCCTTGCTGATACGCCCTTATGAAGAAGCTGACCGACCTTTTTTACGTACGCTGTATCTGGCGTCACGCAAGGACACCTGGACCTGGATGGAGACCGGTGATTTACAGCTGGAGGATTTTGACCGCGCAGTAATAGGTGAAACAGTGATCGTCGCTGAACGCGACGGTAAGTTGTTAGGATTTGCCTCGATATTTACTCAAGAAAACTTCCTGCATAACCTGTTTGTCGATCCCAAAGCCAAAGGTACCGGCGTTGGCAGCGCGTTACTGCATGCTTGTGAAGCGACCTTTACCGGCACCGGCTCGCTGAAATGCCTGATTAAAAGTAAAAACTCCGTCGGGTTTTACCTCGCCAAGGGATGGGAGATTATCGCCGAGGGCGAAAGCCCCAAAGGCGATTACTATCTTTTTCATTTCTTAAAGAAATAATGCCCTTGGCGGGCGGCCTAAATCTTTAAATCTTTAAATTCAACTTCAACACCTTGGGCTGCCGCCCAAACTGGTTTTTAGATTCAACTTCAAGATCAAAACCGTGGGCACCGGCCCACACCGGGTTAAGGGCAGTAAACGCTGCCCTTAACAATCCTGCGTTTTTTGGCTGCTGTAATACCGAGGCTTCGCGGGTCACAATGGCCGTGTTTCAGGGGCCACTGTGACAGCCGCAAACGCCGCCGCTGCGCGGTTCTCTCGCTTCGGGTTCGGACCAGCTCGAAAAAAAACTCTCGCCGTTTCTCACCGCTTACTCGACGTCGTTTTGAATGCGGCACACTGGCATCTACATCGAAAGTCATTCTGTTGGATTGATTAGCTTGGATTGGATTTTATCTTTTTGCCTACATAGCACCTAAACCGCATTCAAAAATGGCGCTGAGCAAGCGGTTCGAGACCTATGGCTCGAATCCCGTAGCGAAGGAACCGCGCAGCGGCGACATTTTGCGGTGTGAACGGAAGCCGCTGAAACACGTCCATTCCATCGAGCGATAGCGCGCAGTTAAAAAAGCTCGGATTCTTAAGGCCCGAGCGACTGCGGGCCTTAAGGCAGGTTTGGGCGGCAGCCCAAGGTCTTGACCTTGATTTAAGCCAGATTTGGGTGGCAACCCAAGGTGTTATGCAATAAAAAAGCGGGATTAAACGCCGCAACGTTTAGCCCCGCCTCTCACTGGCAAGTGATAATCAACCGGGGATCACTCCCCGCGCAAATCCTTCACGTCGCTGTCTTTCACATTTAACGCCGGTTGTGCACCAAACTCTTTCAACATGTAGGTGCTCAATGTCGCAATCTGCTTGTCACTCAAGGTGTCAGCAAAACCTGGCATAAACACGTCGCCATCGTTAGTTTTACGCGACACCCCGTGCAGGATGACATTAATCAGGTTATTGGGCGTTTTCGCCCCTACAACGCTGTTTTTCATCAGTGACGGATAGTAACCGTCTTGACTGCCCTGACCACCAAAACTGTGGCAGCTGGCGCAGTTACCGAGGAACAAACGTGCGCCGTCGGTTTCCTGACTGGCTTTAAACGGCACGCCGCGCAGGTTATCGACACTGGTGCTCTCATGCCCCCAATCGGAACGGCTTTTGGTAACGTCTGAATCGGCCTGAGGTTTCAGCGTTTGGATGTACGTCGCCATCGCGTTCAGGTCAGCATCGGTCAAATGACGCGTACTGTTTTCGATCACTTCTGCCATCGGGCCCGCAGCCTGTGCTTTGCCGTTCACATGGCCTGAACGCAGATACTGCACAATATCGCCTTTGCTCCAGCTGCCGATACCGGCATTTTTGTCGGATGAAATGTTGAACGCCGTCCAACCGTCCACTTCCGTGCCCGCGTAAGGTTTGCCGTCTTTCATGCCCATCGTGATGTTGCGTGGGGTATGACATTCGCCGCAGTGGCCTAAGCCTTCGACCAGATATTTACCCTGATTCCATTCGGCAGACTGCGCGGTGTCTGGCTCAAAACGCTTACTGTCGAAGTTCACCAGATTCCAGAACCACATGCCCCAGCGCTGGTTGAACGGGAACGGCATCTCGTTTTCACGGTTCGGCTGGTGCACCGCTGGCAGACTGAAGAGGTACGCTTTAATGGCTTTCACATCATCGTCTTTGAGCAAGGTGTAGGAGGTATAGGGGAAGGCCGGATAAAGATGCTGGCCCTCTTTGTTCTTACCTTCATGCACAGCGCGCAGGAAGTCTTCATCGCTCCAGTTACCAATCCCGGTTTCTTTATCGGCGGTGATATTGGGCGAGTACAAGGTGCCCATCGGCGTTTTAAAGGCCAGACCACCGGCAAAGGGTTTGCCGCCTTGGGTGGTGTGACAAGCCACACAGTCAGCGGCCTGCGTCAGGTATTCACCGCGTTTAATCAAGTCAACACCGGACTCATCGGCATGCGCCACCATAGTGAATAAACTGGCGGCGGCCATCAGGCTAAGGGTGAGCTTTTTCATCATTACACCTCCGCCTTCAGGGTTTCTGCAATACGCAAGGAAAGCGCCGCAATGGTCAATGTGCAGTTTACCGAGCCCACGGTTGGCATCACCGCACTGCTGGCGATAAACAGGTTCTTGTGGTCATGGGTACGACAATCGGTGTCAACCACCGAGTCTTTCGGGTCGTGGCCCATGATCGTGGTGCCGGTAATATGGTTGTTGTTGGCGAAGTCTTTGAAATAGGTGATCTCGGTTCCGCCCATCAGCCGCGCCGCGTCAGCATAAACTTTGTAGGTATGCTCGGCGCTTTTACGCACATAATCGTCCATCGCGTAATAGAACTCCGGTTTAGGAATACCCAGTTTATCTTTCTGCGTCGCACTCGGAATGATGCGGTTTTCCAGATGCGGCAGAATTTCATGGAAGCTGTCGAAACGCACATAGCGCGACGAGCGGTCACGAATGCGTTTGTCGAGATCCGGCCCGAGGATCAACTCCCCTTTCTGACTCAGCAGACGTCCGGCTTCCTGATCGGTTCGCGATACGTTCGATAAGTGAATTTTCTTAGCGGCGTACTCTTTGCGGAAATCACCGTCGCGGAATCCGACCATTGAGGTCATTTCCTGCGGACCACGGCCCGGCCATAGCGCTTCGTTGGCATAAAACTCCACGCCAACCCCTGGATGGTCCATCAGGTTACGGCCCACTTGATCTGAGCTATTACCGACACCGTTCGGGTTCTTGTCATTGGTGGACATTAGCATCAGTTTTGGAATTTCGATGCCGTTGGCCGCTAATACGAAGAATTTCGCTTCCGCGCGATGTTCATTGCCTTGCGGATCTTTAAACAGCGCGGCGGTGATCTCCTGCTTGTCGTTGACCTCCAGCTTGTACACCACCGATTCAGGACGCAGCACCGCGCCGTTTTTCTCGGCTTTCTCGACGTGAGTTATGCCGTTGTACATCGCGCCAATCGGGCAAATCGGCATACAGTTGTTGTTACCGCAACAGGTTGGACGGCCATCATACGGGCGGCTATTACGCGCCACCGGCTCGGTCACCACATAGTAACCGTTGTTGTTGAGCACGGTTTTCAGACGCTGTTCGTTGTAAGAGAGCGGCAGCGGTTCCATCGGATAAGGCGCACTGCGCGGCGAACCCAGCTCTTCGTTATTTGGCCCCCATACGCCGAGTTCCTGCTCCGCGCGGAAATACCATTTTTCCAGCTCGGTGTATTCCATCGGCCAGTCGCGACCGACGCCGTACAAGGATTTGATCTTGAAATCGTTCGGCAGGAAACGCCATGCTGACGCCGCCCAGTGCCAGGTCGTTCCGCCCACTACGCGAATAAACTGCGCGTCATACGGATGCTCGCCTTTCTGAATCAGATAGTTATTGCTTGGATTGGATTCAGGATGAGGCGCGTAATCGGTCGACGGGTACGGCTTCATGTTGTCAGACTTGTCGGCCTGATTACGGAAGTTCTCGACGATTTCCCAACGGGACAGCCGTGGACCTGCTTCAAGAATTAAGACGTTTTTACCGGCCTTTGCCAGTTCGTTTGCTACTAACCCGCCCGCTACGCCAGAACCGATAACGACGACGTCAGCTTTTAATGTGTCAGCCATATTTTTCCCTTAATTAAAGCGCGACATCAGGCTTGGCAGCCCAATAGCCCGGACGATTGGTACAGTAAGAGCGGATCACCAGCACATCGGAGACCGCTTCAAACATCAGCGCTTTTTCATAAGTCACTACGGCAATGTCTTGCCCTTCGCCAACCTGCCCCAAATACCACCCTTGCAGGATCAGACGCGCGGCATCTTGCTGCGGTGGTGTCCAGTTTGAGGGTGCCCCAGCAGGCAATGTTTGCAGCAGATCCAGTTGTGCGGCGATGTCCGGTTTGCGCTGCAAAATGGCGGCATACAAACGCTGTCCAATCACCGGATTAAGGTGACGCTTGCCGGTGAGGGCACGGGAAACGCGCAGGAATTTATCGACATCAACCGAAGAGGGTTCTCCGTCGGCGGCGAAAGCCTTAAAAGGAACAGGCGTCATCAGGCTGCTGGCCAGTCCGACACCGATATAGCCCAATAAACGACGACGTGAAACGCCGCTGACGCGAAGCGTCTTCGATGGGGTATCTGACATTGCTTTTTCTCCTAAAAAACAGCGAGATGACGGATGAACGGACATCCGTGGGCTCAGCCCCTCATCAGCGCTATCACCCCGAAGGATGAGTAAAAGTGCACAATTCAAACGTTGTACGCGGTGTTAATTTTCGGCATGCATGATGCGGGGAAGATTATTTTTTGTGTGCATCATGGTTATAAAAGTAGCCGATATGTAAAGAAACGTCGGCATGATACAACACGAGTTGCAGGGATAATATGTGGCGTTGGTTCAATTTGTGCTAAATATCGTTTTACATAAAAAATATTTTGCTATTAAACAATGAGTTATGAATAATTCATTTATTTTACAGCGTAAAATAAATCATGCTATTTTCTGTAAAATTCTTTCCTATCGCCTCAGTGCCGCACCATTCCTTTTTTATGAATCTTCGTCAAAGAAACTACGTGTTGCTGATAGCGCAGGCTTTTATTTTGATATTCTTCCAACATCACTGTTTTTCCTTCATGACACGGTGATTTTCGATTTCGGTGCTATACATAATTTATTACACCGCCACATATTTTTAAGGGTACCCATGAAAACAACTAAACTTTTACAAGTTGCGTTAATCGCAGGCGCTGTGTTGCTTGCCGGTTGTACCAGCCAGATCACCAAATCAGATAAATATTCGGGCTTTCTCGGCGATTATTCCGGCCTGAAAGAGACCAAAACGCCATCGGGCAAAACCGTTCTGCGTTGGGTTGATCCTTCGTTCAATGCGTCTAACTATTCTCATGTTCTCTATGAGCCGCTGACGTTCTACCCGCAGCCACAACCGAATGCTCAGATTGATAAACAAACGCTGGACGGCGTGTTGGAATATGCCAATAACCGCCTCAAACCTGCCATCGCCCAACGCTTACCGCTGACCGACCACGCGGGCCCGCGCACCCTCATCTTCAAAGGAGCGATCACGGGTGTGAATACTGCAGCGGAAGGTTTGCAATTCTATGAAGTGATCCCAGTCGCGCTGGTGATTGCCGGTGCACAAACCGCCAGCGGCCACCGTACCCGCGATACCGAACTGTATTTTGAAGCAGAGTTGATCGACGCCAGCACAGGCAAAACCGTGGTGAAAGTCGTGCGTAAAGGCATGGGTAAACAGGTGTCTAATGACAGCAAGAAAGTCACCTTGAATGACCTGAAAGGTGTGGTGGATAACTTAGCGACCGACGTCGTACAGTTTAATCCAGCCCCGCAAAAATAAGGGATGTGCGTGGTTTAGAAAAAGCGCCTGCGGGCGCTTTTTTAATTTTTAGACGGTGGTTTCTTTCGGTTAATAAGAATTATGCAGATAAATCTGTTTCTTCCCTCTCAGGCCGTTAACCTCTGAGTTCATGACTATACTTATCCTCAATGTTCACAAACCGGAGGATTAACATGACCATTCACAAGAAAGGACAGGCTCACTGGGAAGGTAACATTAAGGAAGGTAAAGGGACGATTTCCACCGAGAGTGGCGCGTTAGACAAACAACCCTATGGTTTTAATACGCGTTTTGAAGGCAAGCCGGGCTCTAACCCGGAAGAACTGATTGGCGCGGCGCACGCTGCCTGTTTCTCGATGGCACTCTCTTTGATGCTCACTGAAGCTGGGCACGTTCCAAAAAGCATTGATACCGTGGCTGACGTCTCGCTGGATAAAGCCGATGGCGGTTTTGCGATAACCAAAGTTGCATTGCAAAGCACCGTGAAGCTGCCGGGGATTGATAAAGCGGCGTTTGACGAAATCATTCAGAAAGCCAAAGCCGGTTGCCCAGTATCTAAACTGCTTAAAGCTGAAATTACTCTCGATTATACGCTCGAAAACTAAGTCAGCGGCCAACATTCCCCTACCTCAAACCGCAAGCCCCCTGCACCCGCAGAGGGCTTTATCCTTACAGGCGAGACACTTTCCTCCCCTTACACCTGCGCATAACCGCCATCGGCAAATATTTCACTGCCAGTCATGAAGCTGCTCTCGTCCGACGCGAGGAACAGCGCCGCTGCGGCGATTTCATCCGGTTCGCCCATGCGTAACAACGGGGTTTGGGACACTAACCCGGCAATGAGATCCGTTTGTTGACCCGTTCGCGCCAAAGCATTTAATAGGCCTGGCGTTGCAGTCGGCCCCGGTGAAATGACATTGACCCGAATGCCTGACCCTTTTAAATCCAGCGCCCAACTGCGGGCCAAATTGCGCAGCGCCGCTTTGGATGCACTATAAACGCTGAAGGCGGGGGTCCCCATCACGCCCGTGGTTGAACCGGTCAGAACGATCGCGCTGCCAGCTTGCATCAGGGGTAAGGCTTTTTGTACAGTGAATAACGTCCCTTTCACATTCACCCCAAAAATCAGATCAAAGGACGCTTCGCTAATCGCCCCCAGCGGTTGCATATCCCCTAACCCTGCATTGGCAAACAGAATATCAATCCGCCCTTTTGTCGCTTTAATGTGTGCAAAAAGACGATCCAAATCGTCCAGATTCGAGATATCCCCCTGAATTGCTGTCACACCAGCCCCAATAAGTTCTATCGCCTTATCAAGCTCTGATTGGCGACGCCCGACGATCACGACGTCGGCCCCTTCAGCAACAAAACGTTTGGCCGTTGCCAGCCCGATACCACTGTTCCCACCTGTCACTACGGCGATTTTTCCGGCAAGTCTGCTCATCTCGTTCTCCTCAATTAATGAGCTTCCGATACTAGACTCATGGTATTAATTTAAATAGTATGCACCTTTTAGTAAGTACCCAAACAGGAGTCTTACCATGGCCCAGAAACCCTTTACTTGTGGATTGGATTTAACGCTGGCGGTGCTTAGTGGAAAATGGAAGTCGTTAATTCTTTTTCATCTGGCGCACGAAATGCACCGTTATGGCGAGTTAAAACGCGCAGTAGGCGGTGTCACCGACAAAGTGCTGATTCAGCAGCTTAAAGAATTACAGCGGGATGAAATCATCGATCGCGTCGACTTTCAGGAGATCCCGCCGAAAGTTGAGTATTCACTGACGCCCTTTGGCCGCTCTCTGGCAAAAACACTGATGCCAATGTGCGTGTGGGGAACCGAGAATAGGCAGCAGGTGGAGCGGATCATGCAGCGGCGGCAGGAGGCATTAGGAAAATGACAGAACGAGTGGCACGCAGAAGCCTGACAATTCATATTACGGATTCAGGAATAAAGCATAATTTATTGATAAGTAAACAAAAACAATTAATAAATTGTAATGAGTGAATTAGCACAATAAAACCATGACATAAATAAGGCTAATGCTTAGAGTCGCTCTAACTCAAATTTTCGCCATAGGAGGCATGATGAGTTGGAATAAGAATGCGGCTGTTTCATATATTAGAAGTCACGCGAACAGTAGTTCACAAAATAACTGTGTCCGATATACACGGGATGCCATCGCGGCTGGCGGGTTAAATTTGGTATACACGCTACAAGCGAGAAATTATGGCGGTCCCCTCATAAATGCAGGATTTGTAGAAATTTCGCCTAGCTCGGCTTTGATCGCCGGCGATATTGCCATCATTCAACCCTGTGCCGGGGGAAACAGTGCCGGCCATATGGCAATGTATGACGGTACCGCATGGTTTTCAGATTTTCGTCAACGCAGTATTTATCCGAGTGACGCTTACCAAAGTGCCAAGCCAGCCTATAAAATTTATAGGAAAAAATGATGTCTACCGTCATTTTATTCTTCATGGGTCTGATAACGATGTCCAGTGCTTATGCAGACTCACCTCAGCAAGCCATTAAGCAAGGGAATGGCTTTGACACCTTCAATTTCAACGCTTTTCAAAACGCCCCTTCGCCCTCTCTTCACTCTCTTGAAATGCGCCGCTATGTCTCTGAAGCAACATTAAAGCGCTTAAATATCATCGACCTACACCCTGAGTCCGATATCTTTAATTTTGACTACTCCACGTACAGTCAAGATGATAAGTCGGCATGGATCCCAGTAGACAACGCCGGTCCGATGAAGATTGATCTTGTAGGTGATACTTCAAGGGGCGATGTAGTCTGAAGCGAAAATGATAAGTCAGTGCCAGTCAGTTGCAAAAAAAGCCCCGAGAAATCGGGGCTTTCTGCTGAATTGACGCGGGCTTCAAGCGCAAAGACAAGCTGGACATGTGCAAGAACGGCCGCGTCAGTGAGAATGCTGAGTGTGACGGACGCCGTTAATACATGACAAAAGCCCCCTGTTTTACCAGAGGGCTTGCGGGTTTTGCTATCGGCTTAAATCGTTAACAAGGGGCCGTATACTACTCCCACTCAATCGTCGCCGGTGGTTTACCGGAGATATCATAAACCACGCGGGAAATGCCATCGACTTCGTTGATGATGCGGTTGGAGCAGCGGCCGAGGAAATCGTACGGCAGGTGCGCCCAATGCGCGGTCATAAAGTCGATAGTTTCTACTGCACGCAGAGAAACCACCCAATCGTATTTACGGCCATCGCCCATCACGCCAACCGAACGCACCGGCAGGAAGACGGTAAAGGCCTGGCTAACTTTGTTGTATAGATCGGCCTGTTGCAACTCTTCGATGAAGATGGCGTCGGCACGGCGTAGCAAGTCGCAATACTCTTTCTTCACTTCGCCCAATACGCGAAC
>Ga0105856_1000337_pt1 | contig 25250 bp, 22 predicted proteins | sample OrgsoiDNA_201060_FD_89681 | JGI IMG/M metagenome (GOLD analysis project Ga0105856, IMG submission 89681) | Permafrost soil microbial communities from the Arctic, to analyse light accelerated degradation of dissolved organic matter (DOM) -... | ecosystem: Environmental > Terrestrial > Soil >...
CGCAGCACGATCAGCGTCAGTGCGAGGCTGAACGTACCGCCCTGCCCCAGACCCAGCAGGATCGCCCAACCCCACAGACCTTCGATCGGCGCGTAGAGGCAACCGAACAAACCGCCGAGGGTCAGCAGCATGACCACGACGATCGCCAGTCGCTGGTCCTTGCCGCGTGTTGCCAACCACGGTGCGGCGAGGGAGCTGGCCAATTGAATGATCACCGAACCCGACAGCACCAGACCGGCCTGAGTCGGCGTCAGTCCACGGCCAATCAGGATCGACGGCAACCAGCCGAACACGATGTAGGCCAGCGACGATTGCAGGCCCATGTAAAGCGTTACTTGCCAGGCCAACGGATCACGCAGCAGACCGCGGACGCGGTAGGCAACGTTGTGCGAGCCATGTTTTTGCCCCACTTGCGGCAACCAGAAAATCGCCGCGACCAGCGCCGGCAACACCCAAAACCCCAGGCCCAATGCCCAGCTCTTGTCGAAATGTTCGCTCAACGGCACGGTCGCGCCCGCCGCCATCGCCGCGCCCAGACACAGGGCCATGGTGTAGACACCGGTCATGGTCCCGGCCTGTTTCGGGAAGTCGCGCTTGACGATCCCCGGCAGCAATACGCCAATCACACCGATGCTGGCCCCGGCCAGAACGCTGCCGGCAAACAGCCCGACTTCACCGAAGGAGCTGCGCAGGATGATCCCGCCGGCCAGCACCAGCAGAATCCCGAGCACCACTCGCTCGGCACCAAAACGTCGCGCCAAAATCGGCGCTAGCGGTGCGAACAAGCCGAGGCAGAGTACCGGTAATGTGGTCAGCAAACCGGCCTGAGCAGCCGACAAACCAAGCGTCTTCGACACTTCACTGAGCATCGGCGCCATGCTCGACAGCGCCGGGCGCAGGTTCAGCGCCACCAGGATCAGCCCCAGCAACAACAGCCACGGCCGACGCAGGATCGGGTGACTTTGCTGGACCTGTTCGTCATCGGCCTCGGCGTCGATCAGCAGCTCTTCGAGCTCTGCCGTGCGCTTGGGCTGCGTGATGTTGCTGTGATTGGCAGGCATGGTTTTCTCGGTTTCAAGGTTCATTGATCAACTGCCTCGACAGGGCTTTGGCCCGTTCCGGGTCACGTTGCTCGACGGCATCCAGCAGTTCGATATGCAGATCGAACACCTCTTGGCGTCGCGGGGAAATATTCAGGGTCTTGCGCAGTTGCGCGCCGATGATGCTGGAGAAGTAGCGATACAACTCGCTGAGGGTCGGGTTGTGTGCGGCGTCCACCAGACGGCGGTGGAACACCAGGTCGCAGGCGATGTAGCTGTCGAGATCGCCGTGGTAATGACTACCGCTGACGCCCAAGGCTTCGCGCAGCGCCGCCAGGTCTTCGTCGGTACGGCGCAATGCCGCCAGGCCGATGGCTTCGACTTCCAGAATGTGCCGGGTTTCCCGGGCTTGTTCGTGGGTGCAGCGGGACAGCGCTTTCATCGTGTCCAACGGATCGAATACGGCCCGCAGGTAACTACCGTCGCCCTGGCGGATTTCGATCAACCCGGAAAACGCCAACACCCGCATGGCTTCGCGCACGGTGTTACGGCTGATGCACAGCTCGGCGGACAGCTCGGGCTCTGTGGGTAGGCGCTGACCAACCACCCAAACACCTTCGGTGATGCGCTGACGTAACAGGTCCAAGGCCTGATCGACCAAGGATCGCTTAACGAGTGGAGAAATGTCTGACATAGGATTCGCCCTTTCATCCAATCATAGGATGAATTTTCTGACATGTTAGTCAGCATCTTCCGAGAGGACAAGCGCCTAGGGTTAAAGGGCAGGAAATGGAGCGGGATTCTCGATTGTCAAAATTACCCTTAAAGGGTAATTTTATGTTCAAGGTTGAAGTGTCTTATGGAAAAGAACACACCTCATTACGACTTGTCAGTGGTGAAGGCGCAAGCGATCAGACTGGGAACCAGGGCATTTACGGGCACCGCCCGCGAAGGCGGTCGCAGAATGGACTTGAGTCTTTCTCAAATGCTGCGAATCGTTTACTCGCTGGAGTACAGGATGTTGCACAAATCGATGACCACCTGCGCCGACCATCGCATCTGGCAGGACGTGTACCACATCAAGACTCACGGTCTGGAGATCCGCATCAAAGTGACTTATCGCCCGGGTGGTGGGCCACCGATTATCTCCTTCAAGGAGAAAGACGCATGAATACAAAGCAATGCTTCAGCTGCGGCACCCATGACGGGCTGCAACATTTCGAGCCGCGCAGCATTACCATCGACTTCAAACAAATGACCCGTCAGGTTGAGGATATTTCAGGCTGGGAATGCAGGGTTTGCGGTGAAATCGAATTCGATGACGGCAGTGCCGAGCGCTACTCGGACGCTAGCGATCAGTTGCTGATGGACTGCCGTCAGCTCCTGGCAAACGAGATGAAACGCATACGGCGCAAACTGCACCTCACGCAAAAAGACGCGGTGAAGTTGCTGTCTGGCGGCGGGCACAATGCATTTTCCCGCTACGAGCGTGGCGAACTTGCCCCGCCTCAGCCGCTGTTTACGCTGATGCGCCTGCTTGATCGGCATCCGCACCTGATGGCCGAAGTGCATGCGCTGAGTGATGGTGAGGATTTGCGTCAGTTACTCGCCAAGCGCGACACAGCACCCGCTTCGTAGGGGGATGTGTTCGGCGATAAATCCCAGGCAAAAATAAACCCGGAACACGTCCGGGTTTATTTCAACGCCTGTGCAGGATCAATGCAGGATCTGGCTCAGGAACAGCTTGGTACGATCATTCTGTGGATTATCGAAGAAGTCGTTCGGCGCAGCCTGTTCGACGATTTCGCCCTTGTCCATGAAGATCACGCGGTTGGCCACGGTGCGGGCGAAGCCCATTTCGTGGGTTACGCAGAGCATGGTCATGCCGTCTTCGGCCAGGCCGATCATGGTGTCGAGAACCTCTTTCACCATTTCCGGGTCGAGTGCCGACGTTGGTTCGTCGAACAGCATGATTTTCGGTTTCATGCACAGGGCACGGGCAATCGCCACACGCTGTTGCTGGCCGCCGGACAGTTGCCCCGGGAATTTATGCGCCTGCTCCGGAATGCGGACGCGTTCCAGGTAGTGCATGGCGATTTCTTCGGCCTTGCGTTTCGGCATCTTGCGCACCCACATCGGTGCCAGGGTGCAGTTCTGCAGGATGGTCAGATGCGGGAACAGGTTGAAGTGCTGGAACACCATGCCGACTTCGCGGCGGATCGCTTCGATCTGCTTGAGGTCGTTGGTCAGTTCCACGCCATCGACCACGATGCGGCCCTGCTGGTGTTCTTCCAGGCGATTGAGGCAACGAATGGTGGTCGACTTGCCGGAACCCGAAGGGCCGCACAGGACGATACGCTCGCCCTGCTTGACGTTCAGGTTGATGTCTTTCAACACGTGGAACTGGCCGTACCACTTGTTAACGCCCTGCATCTGAATAATGCCTTCAGGGCTCACAGGCTGTTTGATCGCTTCACTCATAAACTACGCTCCTAACGCTTGTGGCCAGTGTCCAGCTTACGTTCCAAATGCATGGAGTAGCGGGACATACCAAAACAGAAAATCCAGAACACCAGGGCCGCGAACACATAACCTTCGGTGGCCATGCCCAACCATTTCGGGTCGGCGGCGGCTTGCTTGACGCTGTTGAGCAGGTCGAACAGGCCGATGATGATCACCAGGCTTGTGTCCTTGAACAGCGCAATGAAGGTGTTGACGATGCCAGGGATTACCAGCTTCAGGGCTTGCGGCAGAATCACCAGGCCCATGCTGCGCCAGTAACCGAGGCCCATCGCCGCAGCCGCTTCGTACTGACCTTTAGGGATCGCTTGCAGACCACCGCGCACCACTTCGGCCACGTAGGCCGACTGGAACAGGATCACGCCGATCAGCGCCCGCAGCAGTTTGTCGAAGTTCATGCCTTCAGGCAGGAACAACGGCAGCATCACCGAGGACATGAACAGCACCGTGATCAACGGCACGCCGCGCCAGAACTCGATGAAGGTCACGCAGACCACTCGAATCGCCGGCATGTTCGAACGACGCCCCAACGCCAGGATGATCCCCAGCGGCAGCGCACCGGCGATACCGACGGTAGCGATCACCAGGGTCAGCATCAGGCCGCCCCACTGACTGGTCGCGACATTGGTCAGGCCAAAGATCCCACCATGCAACAGGAAGTAGGAAATGATCGGGAACGCCACCAGAAAACTCAGGCCGTACACCGCTTTACGGTGAAAACGCGAGATAAACAGTGGTGCCACGCCGATAACCGCCAGCCACACGGTCAGGTCGACGCGCCAGCGCAGTTCCGGCGGGTAGTAGCCGTACATGAACTGGCCGAAACGCTGCTGGATAAACACCCAGCAAGCGCCTTCCTTGGTGCAGTCGGCGCGGGTAGTACCGACCCAATTGGCGTCCAGGATCGCCCAATGCAGCAGCGGTGGAACGATCAGGTAAATCAGGTAGAACGCGAACAGAGTCAGCAGGGTGTTGATCCAGCTGGAGAACATGTTGGCGCGCATCCACGCCACCACACCGATGCTACGGCTCGGTGGTGGCATGTCAGGTTTGAAAGTATGGGATGTCATGCGCGTTTCCTCACCGTTCGATCAGCGCAATGCGCTTGTTGTACCAGTTCATCAGCAGGGAAATGCTGATACTGATCGCCAGGTACACGCTCATGGTGATGGCAATAACCTCGATCGCCTGCCCGGTCTGGTTCAGCACCGTACCGGCAAACAACGACACCATTTCCGGATAACCGATACCGGCCGCCAGCGAGGAGTTCTTCGCCAGGTTCAGGTATTGGCTGGTCAGTGGCGGGATGATCACGCGCAGAGCTTGCGGGATGATCACCTTGCGCAGGGTCGGACCGTTGCGCAGCCCGAGGGAGCGTGCCGCTTCGGTCTGGCCGTGGCTGACCGACTTGATGCCCGAACGCACGATCTCGGCGATGAACGCCGCGGTGTACACGGTCAGGGCCAAGGTCAGCGCTAGCAGTTCCGGGATCAATACCCAGCCACCAACGAAGTTGAAGCCTTGCAGCTTCGGCATTTCCCAGTGCAACGGGGCACCGAAGATCAGCGCGCACAAAGCCGGGATCACCACGATGATCGCCAGGCCCACCCAGAACTTGTGGAACGGCACGCCTGTGGCTTCGAAACGCTTGTTGGCCCAGCGGCACATCATCACGATGGCAACGATGGCTATCACGACGCTGATCGCGAATGCCCAGAACCCGCTCGACATTTGCGCGGCCGGCATGTTCAGGCCACGACTGCTGACGAAGAAGGTGTCGCCAAAGTTGTGACTGGCGCGCGGCCCCGGCATGGTCAGGAACACCGCGAAGTACCAGAACAGGATTTGCAGCAGCGGCGGAATGTTACGGAAGACTTCCACGTAAACCGTCGCCAGCTTGCTGACGATCCAGTTCGGTGACAGCCGTGCAACGCCAACGATGAAACCGAGGAGGGTCGCCAGAACCACACCAATGACGGTCACCAGCAACGTGTTAAGCAGACCAATGACAAACACCCGGGCATACGTGTCCGATTCGGTGTAGTCGATCAGGTGTTGTGCGATGCCGAACCCGGCACTGCGATCCAGAAAGCTGAAGCCGGAGGTAATGCCCCGGTGTTGAAGGTTGGTTTGCGTATTGTTGAACAGATACCAGCCCATCGCGACGACCGCGACAATCGTGATGATCTGGAAGAGCCACGCACGCACTTTTGGATCGCTGAGGCTGAACCTCTGCTTTGGTGCGCCGATTGATTTTTGCATGAAGTGCCCCGCAAAGAATGGAACAGAACATCACCCGGTGGTTGGCCCACCGGGTGATAGAACCATCAGCGCACTGGTGGTGCGTATTGAATGCCGCCGTTGGTCCACAGCGCGTTCAGGCCACGGTCGATTTCCAGCGGAGTGCTCTTGCCGAGGTTTTTCTCGAAGATTTCGCCGTAGTTACCGACTTGGGAAACGATCTTGACGACCCAGTCCTTCGGCAGTTTCAGGTCTTTGCCGTATTCACCGTCGCCACCCAGCAGACGAGCAACATCCGGGTTCTTGGTGGACTTGGCTTCTTCCAGAACGTTTTTCGAAGTGATACCGGCTTCTTCGGCGTTCAGCATTGCGTAGCCAACCCAGCGAACGATCGCCAGCCACTCGTCATCGCCATTACGCACGACAGGGCCCAGCGGTTCTTTGGAGATGGTTTCCGGCAGTACGACGTAGTCTTTTGGCGAAGCCAGTTTGCTGCGCTGTGCGTACAGCTGCGACTTGTCGGAGGTCAGCACGTCGCAACGACCGGACTCCAGCGACTTGGCGCTTTCATCGGAGGTGTCGAAAGTGATCGGGGTGTACTTCAGGTTGTTGGCGCGGAAGTAGTCGGACACGTTCAGCTCGGTGGTGGTACCGGCTTGAATACAGATGGTTGCGCCATCCAGTTCCTTGGCACTTTTCACGCCCAGCTTGCTGTTGGCCAGGAAGCCAACGCCGTCGTAATAGGTAATGAAGCCAGGGAATTTCAAGCCCATGCCCGCGTCACGGGAGCTAGTCATGGTGGTGTTACGCGAAAGGATGTCGATTTCGCCGGACTGCAACGCGGTGAAGCGCTCCTTGGCGTTCAACTGGCTGAATTTAACCTTGGTAGCGTCGCCGAAAACGGCAGCTGCCACAGCGCGGCAGACGTCAGCGTCGATCCCGAGGATCTTGCCGGTGGAGTCCGGAACCGAGAAGCCCGGCAAACCGTCACTCACGCCGCACTGTACGAAACCTTTCTTCTGCACTGCATCCAGGGTTGCACCCGCCTGAGCGAACCCGCTGACACCGATCACTGCAGCAGCAGTCACGATAGCCAGGGTGGATTTCAACATTTTCATTCAAACCTCCAGTTTTGCTCTTGTTGTGTCGGAGCGTGAGTCCCGTCGCACCCTTTTGAGGCGTTGTTGACCCGTGTTGGCTTTTTTTGGGGTCAACCGACGTAAGACTTTAGCTATGAGTCTAGTAGGAGAAAATCCACATCATGGATTACTCACTTCTCACCAATCGGCCGAACGGGCTGTAGCCCTTTCACGTTCGCTAAGCCCGTAACGGCCACTGGCGAACATCCATCACCGGATTCTTTGCTATCCCGTCGTCAGCAGTACACTGATAGTGTTACCGCCAGGTACGAGATTGGTTGCACAGGTTTTTCCATAGCAAAGCCCGTACCACACCGGACGCTTAAGCGATTCAGCGACAGGTCAATAGCAAAACTTGTAGCCTTGCGACATCTTCTTAACTGATCAACACGGTACGCACTCACATCACGCACTTAATGAGAGCGCCCGCACATTATTGGAGCAACCATGACCCAGCCCTTGATTCTTCAGCCCGGCAAGCCCGTAGACGCCTGCGTTATCTGGCTGCACGGCCTGGGCGCCGATCGCTATGACTTTCTGCCAGTGGCCGAAGCCCTGCAGGAAAGCTTGTTGACCACTCGTTTCGTTCTGCCACAAGCACCGACTCGCGCTGTCACTATCAACGGCGGCTACGAGATGCCGAGCTGGTACGACATATTGGCCATGAACCCGGCGCGCGCCATCAGTCTTGAGCAGTTGGACGAGTCGGCAAAAATGGTGATTGAACTGATTGAAGAGCAGCGAGCCAGCGGAATAGACGCCTCGCGGATCTTCCTGGCCGGTTTTTCCCAAGGTGGCGCCGTGGTCTTGCACAGCGCTTTCCTGAAATGGCAGGGAGCCCTGGGTGGCGTACTCGCCCTCTCTACTTATGCGCCGACATTCAGTGATGAACTGGAGCTTTCAGCCAGCCAGCAGCGCATTCCCGTTCTTTGCTTGCACGGCCAGTACGATGACGTGGTTCAGAACGCCATGGGTCGCAGTGCTTATGAGCATTTAAAGCTGCGTGGTGTCACCGTGACATGGCAAGAATACCCAATGGGTCACGAAGTGTTACCCGAAGAAATTCGCGACATTGGCGTCTGGCTGGCCGAGCGTTTGCGTTAACTCTTTATATGAAAAGAACCTCCTTTAGCCTCCATTGATCATCCTGCTACGCCGCGCCCGGTTCTTGCATTACACTGGCCGGCGTATATTCCTTAACCAATTGATGAGATGACCGTGCTCAAAGCACTCAAAAAAATGTTCGGTAAGAGCGAGGCTGAGCAGCTCGCGCCAGTCGCCAGCGCTCCGTCTCACACACCCAGCCACCGCACCGACGGTCATCAGCCTGGCAGGACCGCAGCCGCAGCGGCACCGAAACACGAGCCGGTGACCACACCGACCGCCCCACCTGTCGAGGCCATCGCCGTAGAGCAACCGCTCATCGAAGCCCCGAAACCTGTTAAACCGCGTCGCGAACCGAAGCCCAAGGCACCGGTTATTCCCTGGAAACTCGAAGACTTCGCCGTCGAGCCCATGGAAGGCAAAACCCGCTTCCACGATTTCAAACTCGCTCCTGAACTGATGCACGCCATCCAGGACCTCGGGTTCCCGTACTGCACACCGATCCAGGCGCAAGTCCTCGGCTTCACCCTGGCCGGCAAAGACGCCATCGGTCGCGCCCAGACCGGCACCGGCAAAACCGCCGCGTTCCTGATTTCGATCATCACGCAACTGCTGGAAACCCCGCCGCCCAAAGAACGCTACATGGGTGAACCGCGGGCGCTGATCATCGCGCCGACCCGCGAACTGGTGGTGCAGATCGCCAAGGACGCCGCCGACCTGACCAAGTACACCGGCCTCAACGTCATGACGTTCGTCGGCGGCATGGACTTCGACAAGCAGCTCAAGCACCTCGAAGCCCGTCACTGCGACATCCTCGTGGCTACGCCGGGCCGTCTGCTGGACTTTAACCAGCGCGGCGACGTGCACCTGGACATGGTCGAAGTCATGGTCCTGGACGAAGCCGACCGGATGCTCGACATGGGTTTCATCCCACAAGTGCGTCAGATCATTCGCCAGACCCCGCCGAAGAACGAGCGTCAGACACTGCTGTTCTCCGCGACCTTCACCGAAGACGTGATGAACCTGGCCAAGCAATGGACCACCGAACCGTCGATCGTCGAGATCGAAGCGCAGAACGTGGCCAGCGAAAACGTCGAGCAACACATCTACGCCGTAGCCGGTGCCGACAAGTACAAGCTGCTCTACAACCTGGTCACCGACAACGGTTGGGAGCGGGTGATGGTCTTCGCCAATCGCAAGGATGAAGTGCGGCGCATCGAAGAACGCCTGGTGCGCGACGGCGTCAACGCCGCGCAACTGTCGGGCGATGTGCCACAGCACAAACGGATCAAGACCCTGGAAGGTTTCCGCGAAGGCAAGATCCGCGTACTGGTAGCCACCGATGTTGCCGGTCGCGGCATCCACATCGACGGCATCAGTCACGTGATCAACTTTACCCTTCCGGAAGTCCCGGACGACTACGTGCACCGCATCGGTCGTACCGGTCGCGCGGGTGCCGATGGTGTATCCATCAGCTTCGCCGGTGAAGACGACTCCTACCAGCTACCGTCCATCGAGGCGTTGCTGGGTAAAAAAATCAGCTGTGAAACGCCACCGACGCATCTACTGCGGGCGGTTGAGCGCAAACGTCCGTAAATCGGAACGTAGTGAAAGAGGCGCAGCCGGCAACGGACTGCGCTTTTTTTTCGCCTGGCTTTTTTCAACAGGAGCTTGCTCGAGACGACTAAAAGTCCATAATGGACAAATTAGTTTACTTATCGCTCCCGGAGCCGACCATGCCCAGTACGCCTTATGTGATCACCCAACCCCAGGCCTGCGAGCTATTGGCACAGGTCGACGTGCCGAAGATCCTGCGCAAGCTATTCCGCGACCTGGCCGCCGGGCAAGCCGTACAACCGGCGCAGCAACTCGTGGAATTTCCTAAAGGTGCCGGCGACTTCATCAATTACCTGGGCGTGCTGGCAGAGGATGGGGTCTACGGGGTCAAGACTTCGCCTTACATCGTGCGCGAACAAGGGCCACTGGTAACGGCGTGGACGTTGTTGATGTCGATGCAAACCGGCCAACCATTGATGCTTTGCGATGCCGCCGAGCTGACCACCGCCCGCACCGCCGCGACCACGGCCGTGGCGGTCGATGCCCTCGCCCCGCTGAAGGCCCAACGCCTGGCCATTATCGGCAGCGGCAAGGTGGCCCAGGCGCACTTGCACTACGTCAAGGACCTGCGCGACTGGCAGAGCATTAGCCTGTACTCACCCGGCCTGAACGAACTGGCTCCCGAAGCCTTGGCACAACTCAAAGGACTCGACTCGCGCCTGACCCTGGTCGACAGTCGTGAAGCGGCCATTCATGACGCCGATGTGATCATGCTCTGCACCTCCTCCGCCGGCCCGGTGATTGATCCGTCGACACTGACCAAACCGGCGCTGATCACCTCGATCAGCACCAACGCCCCCCGCGCCCACGAAGTACCGCCCCAGAGCCTCAATGACATGCAGGTGTTCTGCGACTATCGTCAGACCACCCCGGGCTCGGCCGGTGAAATGCTGATAGCCGGCGAACAACATGGCTGGGACAAAAGCGCGATTGTTGGCGACCTGCCCGAGCTGCTCAGCGACAGGGTCCTGCGCCCAGGCTATGACCGTCATGTGTTCTTCCGCTCCATCGGTCTGGGCCTGGAAGACATCGCGCTGGCCAATGCGATCTACCAACTAAACCGCTAACCCCCCGCTCCATGTAGGAGCAGCCTCGTTTCACTCGTCAGCTCCTACATAGGGATCACCACAATTTCAGCATTTACGCCCTTTCAGGAGAGGTTCATGAGCCAGGCAGATTTCATCATTATCGGCGGCGGGATAGCCGGCGCTTCCACCGGTTTCTGGCTGTCGCAGCACGGGCGAGTCATCGTGCTGGAACGTGAATCCCATCCGGCCTATCACTCCACCGGACGCTCCGCGGCGCTGTACACCGCCGCTTACGGCACGCCCCAAGTGCGCGCGCTGACCCAGGCCAGCCGCGACTTCTTCGACGCCCCGCCTGCAGGTTTCTGCGAGCACCCGCTGCTGACCCCGCGCGGCGAGATGACCGTGGACTTTACCGGCGACCCGGCCGAACTGAACAATCAATACTTGAGCGCCAAAGCCACGGTGCCGGAGATGCAACTGCTCAGCGCCGATGAAGCTTGCGCGCGTCTGCCAATCCTGCGCCGGGAAAAAGTCCATGGCGCGATCTACGACCCGACCGCCAGCGACATTGATACCGACGCCTTGCATCAGGGATACCTGCGTGGCATTCGCCGCAACAAAAGTGAAGTCCACACCGACAGCGAAGTGCTGCGCCTGACCCGTGATGCTGAAGGGCTGTGGCACGTGCAAACCAACGGTCAGACCTTCAGTGCACCTATCATCATCAATGCCGCGGGCGCCTGGGCCGATAAAATCGGCACGCTGGCCGGCGCCACGTCGCTGGGTTTGCAACAGAAGCGCCGTGCGGCGTTTATCTTCGCCGGCCCCGAAGGTGTGGACATCCACCATTGGCCAATGCTGGTGGCCCTCGACGAATCCTTCTATATGAAGCCCGATGCCGGCATGTTCCTCGGCTCGCCCGCCAACGCCGACCCGGTGGAACCGCATGACGTACAGCCCGAAGAGCTGGACATCGCCATGGGTATCTACCAAATCGAAGAAGCCACCACCCTGACCATCCGCCGTCCGACCCGCACTTGGGCTGGTCTGCGCAGTTTCGTGCGTGATGGTGATTTGTTGTCTGGCTTCGATCCCAAGGTGCCAGGACTGTTCTGGGTCGCCGCGCAGGGCGGCTATGGCATCCAGACCTCGCCGGCCATGGGCCAGGCCAGCGCTGCACTTGTTCGCGGTGAAGACTTGCCCGAGCAACTCAGCCGTTTCGGCCTGGACGCCGCGATGCTCTCCCCTGCGCGCCTGGGTTGAGTTTCGGACTTGGGTGACGTGTCGACGCGATTGCGGCAAACTTCCAGCGCCCTTTTTGATAGGGCGCTGACGTTGCCTGGAGCTCCCTGTATGAACGCCCCCGAAAAAGACCCGGCCCTGGACAACTACCGGGCGATTGCCGACGCGATCGCCACCCTGTTCTTTCCGCACGCCGAGGTCGTACTGCACGATCTGCGCACGCAAAAAATCGACTACATCGCCAACAACCTGTCGAAACGGGAAATCGGCGATGACGCGGCGCTGGAGGACATGCTCAGCGAGGATGTCAGCGAACGAAACATCGGGCCGTACGAAAAACTCAATTGGGATGGCCAGAAGATTCGCAGCCTCAGCAGTGTGCTGCGCGACAGCGAAGGTCATCCGCTGGCAGTGCTGTGCATCAATCTGAATATTTCGCTGTTCGAGAATGCCAAGGCTGCGCTGGATTTGTTCCTGTCGCCGACCAAGTTGATTCCGCAACCGGACTCACTGTTTCGCGATGACTGGCAGGAACGGATCAACACCTTCCTGCATGCCTGGCTACGCGAACGTCAGTTGAGCCTGAATGTGCTGAGCCGCGACCACAAACGCGAGCTGGTACTGGCGCTGCACGCCGAAGGGGCTTTCAAGGGCAAAAGCGCCTCCAACTATGTGGCCAATGTGCTGAACATGGGGCGGGCGACTGTGTACAAGCATTTGAAGGAATTGAAGGGTTAGGCATTTGGATGTGTGTTGTTTGATCGGGCCTCTTCGCGAGCAAGCCCGCGCCCACATTGGAATGCATTTCCCTGTGGGAGCGGGCTTGCTCGCGAAGCCGGCTGATCAGTCGCCGTAGATATCGGACTTGAAGTACTTGTCAGAAATCTTCTGATATTCACCACTCGCGCGAATCCCATCGATGGCAGTGTTCAGCTCACTGACCAACTCGGCATTACCCTTGCGCACCGCAATCCCGGCGCCTTCGCCCACGTACTTCGGATCCTTCAACTCCGGCCCGACAAACGCATAGCCTTTACCACGCGGCATCGACAGGAAGTCACTCAGCGGGATGGTGTCGGCAAAAATCGCATCAAGACGACCGGCCGCCAGGTCCATGTAGATTTCTTCGTTGTTACCGTAGCGCTTGACGTTAATGCCCTTCGGCTCGAACACCTCAGTGGCGTAACGGTCGGTGGTGGTGGCGCGCTGCACACCAATAGTCTTGCCCTTCAGGCTCGCGTACTGGTCATCGACCACCGCGCCATCCTTCATCACCAGGCGCGATGAAGTGAAGTAGTACTTGTGGGTGAAGTCCACGGACTTCTTGCGGTCTTCATTGATGGTCATCGACGACAGCGCCATGTCGATTTTCTTCACCTTCAGGGAAGGAATCAGACCGTCGAATTCACCCTCGACCCAGGTGCACTTGACCTTCATCTGCGCGCACAGGGCATTGCCGATGTCGTAGTCGAAACCGACGATTTCGCCTTTGTCGGTTTTGGACGCGAACGGTGGATACGCCGCTTCAATGCCGATGCGCAGGGTTTTCTCGGCGGCGAACACAGTGCTGCACGCCAACAGGCTCAGGGCCAGACCGGTGATGAGGGGGAATTTCTTCATGTTCGTTCTCTCGCGGGTTGTTGTTGGTTTGGCAAGACAGAAGAAAGAGCAGAAACGGGGGAAACGCCTTTTTTTGTACTTATAATTCCATACTGGACTTTTATGTATAAATCGTCAATCGGGTGCGCTCAGATCGGCCGCGCCTTTGATCGGGAGGTGAGCCTGGGGGATTTGGGGGTTGCTGATGGCCTCTTCGCGAGCAAGCCCGCTCCCACATTGGAATGCGTTTCCCTGTGGGAGCGGGCTTGCTCGCGAAGGCGGACTGACAGCCAACAAAGAAACAACTGACCGCTTAATTCTTCCAGCGATCCGCCGCCGCATGATCGCTGTCCCGCCCTTCCACCCAACGCGGGCCGTCGCTGGTGTTTTCTTTCTTCCAGAATGGCGCGCGGGTTTTCAGGTAGTCCATCACGAACGCGCAGGCATCGAATGCAGCCTGACGATGGGCACTGGCGGCTCCAACGAAGACGATCGGCTCACCCGGTTCCAGGGCGCCGATGCGGTGCAGCACTTCAAGCTTGAGCAGCGGCCAGCGCTGCTCGGCCTCGACGGCAATTTTGCCCAAGGCCTTTTCGGTCATGCCCGGATAGTGCTCGAGAAACATCCCGGCAACGTCGAGCCCGTCATTGAAGTCGCGCACGTAGCCGACAAAACTCACCACCGAGCCGACGCCGACATTGGCGGCGTGCATGGCGTTGACTTCAGCGCCCGGATCGAACGCCGTGGACTGCACGCGAATCGCCATGATCAGCCCCCGGTCACGGTCGGAAAGAACGCCACTTCATCACCCTCGACCACCGGCTCGTCGAGCTGACAGAGGTCTTCGTTGCGGGCGCACATCAGGTTTTGCTCGCTCAGTACCTCGGCACCGTCGCGCTGGACCAGCAACGCACGCACGTCATCCACCGTGGCGAAATCGCCTTCAACCTCGACCAAGTCCACGCCCAGCGCTTCACGGTATCGGGCGAAAAACTTCACCGTAAGCTTCATGACGGGTCTGCCTGGAAATGGCCGCTCTTGCCGCCGACCTTCTCCAGCAACCGCACGCTTTCAATGGTCATGCCGCGGTCCACAGCCTTGCACATGTCATAGATGGTCAGTGCCGCGACACTGGCAGCGGTCAGGGCTTCCATCTCGACGCCGGTCTGCCCGGACAACTTGCAACGCGCAACGATGCGCACGGTGTCGTCGCCTTCGGCACTGAGTTCGACCTTGACGCCGGTCAGCATCAACGGATGGCACAGGGGAATCAGGTCGCTGGTTTTCTTCGCCGCCTGAATGCCGGCAATGCGCGCCACGGCGAACACATCACCTTTTGGGTGACCACCGCTGACGATCATTTGCAGGGTTTCGGGCAGCATGCGCACCAGCGCTTGGGCCGTCGCTTCACGGAACGTCACGGCTTTTTCAGTGACGTCGACCATGTTGGCGCGACCTTGGGAATCGAGATGAGTCAGCACAGGGTTACTCCTGATCAGGAGCGTCGATTGTAAACCTGCGGGTCAAATTTTCGCACGCTTGATTATTGGACCACCGCAATCCTCCTGTGGGAGCGGGCTTGCTCGCGAAGGCGTCGTGTCAGCCAATATCAATGTGACTGACACACCGCTTTCGCGAGCAAGCCCGCTCCCACATTGGGTTTTGTGTCGGGCACAAAAAACCGGGCGACCCGTGAAGGCCGCCCGGTTCGGGTGAAGCGGTTACAAATGCGTTTCGGCGTATTCGGCCAGGATCGAACGTGGCACCCCTTGCAGGGTGATGTGTACACCGTTAGGGAAATCCTTGAAGCGTTCAGTCAGGTACGTAAGCCCGGAGCTGGTCGCGGACAGGTAAGGGGTGTCGATCTGTGCCAGGTTGCCCAGGCACACCACTTTGGAACCGGCACCGGCACGGGTGATGATGGTTTTCATCTGGTGCGGTGTCAGGTTCTGACATTCATCGATCAAAATCAGACTCTGCTGGAAGCTGCGGCCCCGAATGTAGTTGAGGGATTTGAACTGCAACGGCACTTTGCTGAGGATGTAGTCGACGCTGCCATGGGTGTTTTCGTCATCCATGTGCAAGGCTTCGAGGTTGTCGGTGATGGCGCCCAGCCAAGGCTCCATTTTTTCCGCTTCGGTGCCGGGCAGGAAACCGATCTCCTGGTCCAGGCCCTGCACGCTGCGGGTGGCGATGATCCGGCGATAGCGTTTGCTGACCATGGTCTGCTCGATCGCAGCGGCCAGGGCCAGGATGGTTTTACCGGAACCGGCCGCGCCGGATAGATTGACCAGATGGATATCCGGATCGAGCAAGGCGTACAGCGCCAGGCTTTGATAGATGTCGCGCGGTTTCAGGCCCCAGGCCTCCTGGTGCAATAGGGGTTCCTGATGCAGGTCGAGAATCAGCAGACGGTCTTCTTCAATCTCCTTGATCCAGCCGACAAACCCTTGTTCGTCGATGATGAATTCATTGATGTGTACGGCCGGCAGGTTGTCGATCAGCTTCACCTGGTGCCAGGTGCGGCCATGATCCTGACGGGTCTCGACCTTGCTCACGAGGTCCCAAAAGGAGCCGGTCATGTTGTGGTAACCATTGGGCAGCAGCGATACGTCGTCAACCAGTTGGTCGGTGCTGTAGTCCTCGGCCGCAATCCCGCAGGCCCGGGCCTTGAGGCGCATGTTGATGTCTTTGGTGACCAGCACCACAGGCAGCTTGGGTTCGCGCGCGTGCAGGTCAATCAACTGGTTGATGATGATGTTGTCGTTCAGGTGCTCGGGCAGAATGATGTTCGGCTCAGCGCGCTTGCTCATCAGAATTGACAGCAAACCCTTGGGCCCACTCTTGCCGCGCTGGATCGGCACACCGAGCTCGACATCCTCGGGGCTGGCATCGCCCAAGGTCTTGTCGATCAGGCGAATTGCCTGACGGCATTCGGCCGCAACGCTGTGATGCCCGCTCTTAAGCTTGTCCAGCTCTTCAAGCACGGTCATCGGGATCGCAACGTGGTGTTCTTCGAAGTTAAGCAGGGCGTTTGGATCGTGAATCAGTACGTTGGTATCGAGTACATAAAGGATTGGCTGGTTGGAGGAAGAACTACGTCCGTGATCATCCATACTCGGTCACCTTTGTGGGAGCCATTCGACGCAATACCGTGACAGTGCTGCGCCTCGAAGTGGCCACCGAATTCACCTGTTGGGACTCAAGTGAACTGCAAACAAGTAGGGTCTTGGAAGACGCCACCTGTGTTGCAGGTTTCGGCGGTCTGTCTTCGTAATACTCCAAAACCTGTGACAGGAAAAAGCACTTTGACGTTTTTTTGAAGTTTATTTTTCAGAGTGACGAATAGCCCTTGGCGTGCAGGCATTGTGCCGTTAAAGTCGGAAGTCCGCCTGCATCGAAATCTTCTCGAAAATCACCCCGCCTTGCCCTCTGCCCCAATGTTTGCGGGCTTTTTCAGTTTTCAGCGAAACGCACCCTGACAGTCTTCCCAACCGATCCCGCTTTGCGCCGTTTGCGTGATGAGCCAGGGCATCGACGTTTTCACGGCATCCTGCTTCACGTTGAAATTGATCACGCCGTGGCGCCACAGCAACATCAAAGTCAGCACCCGCTGAGCACTCTGGCTGCCCTTGAGCTTGCCGGCACCGTCCTGGGGATCGATGTCCCACAGCGCCACCTGCAAACCCTGCGATTCGAAAAAGCCCTGCGCATCGGAGCGACGCTGACCGTCGGGCGGACGAAACAGCGGCACGTAATTCTCCGGCAGTTTGTTTTTCACCAGTTCGACACTGCGCTTCACCGAGTCCTGCCAGTCTTGCCAATGGCTATGGGAACGGAACTCCCAGCCCTGCACGCCAATGCATTGCTGTGAATACAGCGCTTGCAGGCCAGACACCGAACGCTCGGCCAAACGGGCCTGAATGTCCTTGCCGAGGACGAAGAAGGTGCCGTTCATGTTCGACTTGCGCAGGTACTCGGTCGCCCAGGCCGTATTGTCCGGGACAGCGTTGGCCGCGCTGTCGAAGGTCAACAAAAACAACCGGTCATGCATCTCGTCGCCGTTGCGCTCATAGTCGCCAAAACGATCGACTTCACTGCTGGTTTGCGGAAACAGCGCGGCCTTGCGCAATTGCTCGTCCAGGTACTGGGCATGGAACAGTCGGCTCGGCTCGGCCCACTTGGTGTAATAGCTGTCATCGCTGACCTGGAACTTGGCAGCTTGCTCGCGCAGGGTCGGTATGTCCTCGACCAGGAAACAGAACGATGCATCCTGATCACAGCTCTGCTGGGCGAAGTTGTAGTTGGCCAGCAGACGCTGCCACATACGTTCACGCAGGCTGTTGACCGAGTCCAGATTGACCGTGCGCAGGCCCAGGCGCTGGGCCAGGCCCGCCTCGTCCAGGGATTCGCTGGCCAGCAGGACGCGGGCGAACATGAGGATTTCAGCCCGTGACGCGACGTCGAACAAGGTCGGGCTGTTGAGTTGTTCTGGCCAGGTGCTGCGATCAAGGGTCGCCACATCGCCCGGCGCCGCCATGGCACCAAAGCTCAATAGCCAGGCCGAGAATAAAAAAACGATACGCAATGGGATGTCTCCATAACAAAACCCGCGCGGCACTATAGCTGATCCAGACCCAACTCCCGCAGCGGCGCGGAACTCATTGTGGCGAGGGAGCTTGCTCCCGCTGGGCTGCGAAGCGCCCCTAAAGGCTGCAGCCCCATCTTTCCAGATAGAACCTGCACATGGATTTTGCGACCGCTTCGCGCTCGAGCGGGAGCAAGCTCCCTCGCCACAAAAGTCCTTATGGCCAAACCACCGATCACCTATGGACTTGATAGCTGGAGTCAACACGGACAACCCCCTAGAATCGCCCCCACGATTAAAGGAGACGACTTCATGCTGATGGTGATTTCCCCCGCCAAGACCCTCGATTACGAAACACCGCCGGCCACCCAGCGCTTTACCCAGCCGCAATACCTGGACCACTCCCAGGAACTGATCCTGCAACTGCGTGATCTCACACCAGCGCAGATCAGCGAGCTGATGCACGTCTCCGACAAGATCGGCGGCCTCAATGCCGCGCGTTTCGGCAGCTGGACCCCGGCGTTCACCGCGGAAAATGCCAAGCAGGCACTGCTGGCCTTCAAGGGCGACGTATACACCGGCCTGAACGCCCAGACCTTCAGCGAAGCCGACTTCGATTACGCCCAGCAACATTTGCGCATGCTGTCCGGCCTGTACGGCCTGCTGCGCCCGCTGGACCTGATGATGCCCTATCGGCTGGAGATGGGTACCAAACTGGCGAATGCCCGTGGCAAGGACCTATACGCCTTCTGGGGCACACGGATCAGTGAATGGTTGAACGAAGCGCTGGCCGACCAGGGCGACGACGTGCTGCTGAATCTGGCGTCCAACGAGTACTTCTCGGCGGTCAAACGCAGCGCCTTGAACGCACGCATCATTAATACCGAGTTCAAGGACCTGAAAAACGGCCAGTACAAGATCATCAGCTTCTACGCCAAGAAGGCCCGCGGGATGATGAGCCGTTTTGTCATCGAAGAGCGCATCAACGACCCGGCCGCCCTCAAGCAGTTCGATGTCCAGGGCTACCGCTACAACGCCGAACAGTCCAAACCGGACAATCTGGTATTCCTGCGCGATCACGCGCCGGAGTAATGCACTTATTCGGCGCACGACGCTCGTCGTGCGCCGCCGTCTGATAGTCCAACAATTCCCCCATCCTTTCGCCGACTTATTGGCGCCAGAAAAACACCACACCCTTTCTTAAATTTTATTTCACTCGACAATTGCCATTTTTTTCAGTAGTGGCACCAAATATTTTTATCGATAGTGGCACTTACCCATCTAATTCGATAATAACCCTTTATATAAAGGCCCAAATGGTAAGTGCTATCAATATGAAAGCAGTGCCATCTTTTTCAATATTTCAAGAAATTTCAGAATTCGCGATGGGCGGGCTGGAACTATGTCCAAATGCGTAGCTCATACCACCGGTAACTATTCTCACCGAGCTTGTAAGAGATAACTTACGCAGAGACGAGACTCATGTAGCGAAGTTGTCATATTAACTTCCGCCGCCGAGTCTTTTATTTGGGCAACACATAAAGGACAGGAGATATGCACCATTACTATCCCCTACAAGGCCAAGGCTGCGCCCCAATAAAAATGCTCATTTGAGCATTGAAACGCTTGATTTCACTGGCTAAGCGCCAGGTATCGAGTGCGAAATACCTTTGCACGAACATCTTCTGAACAGGGGATGGGCGGCATTACAGGGCACACCATAATAATAAGGCCACGTTGCGCACATTTTGAGTGCACCTCTCTATTCATTAGAGCGAGTCACTCAGAACTTAGTATGCCTGCATGCGGCACTGTGGCGCCTGTAAGCCGCACTTTCGAGTGCACTATCACCGCTGAACACCATTAACTCCTGCCATCTAATGGCTTGATCATTACAGAGGTAAATGCGATGCGCATCAGCATATTTGGTTTGGGTTACGTCGGTGCAGTATGTGCCGGTTGCCTGTCTGCACGTGGCCATGACGTCATTGGCGTAGATGTCGCCAAAGACAAGATCGATATGATCAACGCCGGCAAGTCGCCGATCGTTGAACCGGGTTTGGGCGAGCTTCTGACCAAAGGTATCGAGACCGGCCGTCTGCGCGGCACCACCAACTTCGCAGAAGCGATTCGCGACACCGACGTGTCGATGATCTGCGTTGGTACGCCGAGCAAGAAAAATGGTGATCTGGAACTGAACTACATCGAAGCCGTGTGCCGCGAGATCGGTTTTGTCCTGCGTGACAAGACCTCCCGCCACACCATCGTGGTTCGTAGCACCGTACTGCCAGGCACCGTAGCCAACGTAGTGATCCCGATTCTCGAAGACTGCTCCGGCAAGAAAGCAGGCGTCGATTTCGGTGTGGCGGTCAACCCTGAGTTCCTGCGTGAAAGCACCGCGATTGCCGACTACGACCTGCCACCAATGACCGTCATCGGCGAGTTCGACACCGCCAGCGGCGACGTGCTGCAAGCCCTGTACGAAGAGCTCGACTCGCCGATCATCCGCAAGGACATCGCTGTCGCCGAGATGATCAAGTACACCTGCAACGTGTGGCACGCCACCAAGGTGACCTTCGCCAACGAGATCGGCAACATCGCCAAGGCTGTCGGCGTCGATGGTCGTGAAGTGATGGAAGTGGTCTGCCAGGACAAAACCCTGAACCTGTCGCAGTACTACATGCGTCCGGGCTTCGCGTTCGGCGGCTCTTGCCTGCCCAAAGACGTGCGTGCCCTGACCTTCCGCGCCAGTTCCCTGGACGTTGACGCGCCGCTGCTCAATTCGCTGATGCGCAGCAACGTGTCGCAAGTGCAGAACGCCTTCGACATCGTTTCCAGCCACGACAAACGCAAAGTCGCCCTGCTGGGCCTGAGCTTCAAGGCCGGCACCGATGACCTGCGCGAAAGCCCATTGGTGGATCTGGCGGAAATGCTGATCGGCAAGGGTTACGACCTGAGCATCTACGACAGCAACGTCGAATACGCCCGTGTCCACGGCGCGAACAAGGACTACATCGAGTCGAAGATCCCGCACGTCTCGTCCCTGCTCAATTCCGACTTCGACGAAGTGATCAGCAACTCCGACGTGATCATCCTCGGCAACCGTGACGAGAAATTCCGCGCCCTGGCGGAAAAGGCTCCACACGGCAAGCAAGTGGTCGACCTGGTCGGTTTCATGTCTCAAGCCACCAGCGTCACCGATCGCACCGAAGGCATCTGCTGGTAACAAACCGCCCTTTGTAGGAGCCAGGCTTGCCGGCGAACCAGACGACGTGATGTGTCAGGTTCGCCGCCTTCGCGGGCAAGCCTCGCGCCTACAGGTCCGAGGGAACTGATCTGGCTTTTTCGCCTGCCTTAACCCCATCGGGCCACCCAACAGGCTCGCCCGAGATAGAGACGGATGCAGATTATGCACAGGCTAAAGCACGGCCTACTTCAGGCCGCCGGTTGGCTGTTTTACCTAAGTTTATTGATGGGCATCGCCATGGCGTTGCCTGCGTCCACGTTCGACTCCGAGTCGAAGGACTTCATCTTCCTGATTGGTTTCATCGGGATCTGGCGTTACTCGATGGGTGCCACGCATTTTGTGCGCGGCATGATTTTTCTGTACATCGTCTACCCGCACCTGCGGCGCAAAGTGCGCAAGCTGGGTAAAGCGGCAGACCCGTCCCATGTGTACCTGATGGTCACCAGTTTTCGTATCGATGCACTGACCACCGCCCAGGTCTACAGCTCGGTGATTCGCGAAGCGATCGACTGCGGCCTGCCCGCCACCATGGTCTGCTCAATCGTCGAAATGTCCGATGAGTTGCTGGTGAAAAGTCTTTGGGCCCGGATGAACCCGCCGGATCGGGTCAAGCTCGACTTCGTGCGTATTCCCGGCACCGGCAAGCGCGATGGCCTGGCCTACGGTTTCCGCGCCATCTCCCGCCACCTGCCGGACGACCGCGCAGTGGTTGCAGTGATCGATGGCGACACCGTGCTCGCCCCAGGCGTCGTGCTCAAGACCGTGCCGTGGTTCCAGCTGTTCGGCAATGTCGGCGGCCTGACCACCAACGAGTTCTGCGAAGTGCGCGGCGGCTACGTCATGGCTGAATGGCACAAACTGCGGTTCGCCCAGCGCCACATCAACATGTGCTCGATGGCCCTGTCCAAGCGCGTCCTGACCATGACCGGCCGGATGTCGGTATTCCGCGCCACCGTGGTCACCGACCCGGACTTTATCGCCGACGTGGAAAGCGACTCGCTGCAACACTGGCGCCTGGGCCGCTTCAAGTTCCTGACCGGTGATGACAAGTCGAGCTGGTTCAGCCTGATGCGCCTGGGCTACGACACTTTCTACGTACCGGACGCCGCGATCCACACCGTGGAACACCCGCCGGAAAAAAGCTTCATCAAGGCCAGCCGCAAACTGATGTTCCGCTGGTACGGCAACAACCTGCGCCAGAACTCCCGCGCCCTGGGCCTGGGGATGAAACGCCTCGGTCTGTTCACTTCGGTGGTGCTGTTTGACCAACGCGTATCGATGTGGACGTCCTTGCTGGGACTGACCGTGGCGATCATCGCCAGCTTCAAGTACGGCGGCGCGTTCATCCTCGCTTACCTGCTGTGGATTGGTATCACCCGCCTGATCCTGACCCTGCTGCTGTCGTGCTCCGGTCACCGGATCGGCCCGGCCTACCCGATCATTCTCTATTACAACCAGATCGTCGGCGCGCTGGTGAAGATCTACGTGTTCTTCCGCCTCGACCAACAATCCTGGACTCGCCAGGACACCAAATTGACCCGTGATCTCGCCAGCTTTCAACGTTGGTTCAACACCTGGTCGTCTCGGACCATGACCTTCTCCGCCGGCAGCATTTTTGTCGCCGTGCTGCTGATGATGGTCTGACCGCCCCCTTATTGAATTAGCCAGGAAATAGCCCATATGAATACCGCCGTGAACACCAACGTAGTGCATGAATCCGAAGCCCAGCGCCAACACGCCCGCGTGAAAATCCCGGCCAAGCTGCGCTTTTTCGGGACCACCGGTGCACCGCTCGAAGCGCGGGTCGAAGACCTTTCCGCTGGCGGCCTGTGCTTTAACGCCGGCACCCAGAAAGCCCTGACCGTCGGTGAAGTGCACAAGGCTCGCTTGCAGTTCGTCATCGATAACCTGGGCCTGGCGATGGACGTGGAGTTGCAGATCCGCTCCTACGATCGCCAGACCGGCCGTGCCGGTTGCCAGTTCCAGAACCTGGAAACCCAGGACATCTCGACCCTGCGCCACCTGATCACCTCTCACCTGGCCGGCGACATCGTCAGCATGGGTGAAGTGCTGGCAACGCTGCAGCGCGACAACTTCACCAAGGCGCGCAAGGTCAAGGATGGCGGCCACGGCATGACCCCGTTCGGGCGTCTGCGTGCGGTGACCTTCAGCTTCGCGATCTTCCTCGTGGGTCTCGCGGCGTTCGGTTTTATCTTCAAGTCGGTGTACGGCATGTACTTCGTCAGCCACGCCCAGGCCGGCATCGTCAGCGTACCGGGCATGAACATCACCATGCCGCGCGACGGCACTGTGCAAAGCCTGATCAAAGCCGACGGCGTCGCCGCCAAAGGCGCCCCACTGGCGACCTTCAGCACCAGCATGCTCGATGTCCTCAAGGGCCATCTGGACGAAGAGCAGTTGCAACCGGCCAAGGTTGAAGAACTGTTCGGCAAGCAAATGACCGGCACCCTGACGTCGCCGTGCGATTGCACCGTCGCCCAGCAACTGGTCGCCAACGGTCAGTACGCCAGCAAGGGCGACGTGATCTTCAACCTGGTGCCGCGCAACAGCGAAGCCAACATCGACGCGCGCTTCACCTATCGCCAGTTCGCCGACGTGCGTCCAGGTGCGCCAGTGACCTTCGAAATCGCCGGCGAAGACAAAACCCGCACTGGCAAAATCGTCAGCAGCACCAGCCTGAAAAGCGCCGACCTGTCCTCCGACATCCGCGTACAGATCAAGCCTGACGAGCCGCTGGACACCACCCTCGCCGGTCGCCCGGTGGAAGTGAACAGCGATCGTGGCCCGAACCTGAACTGGCTGATCGACAAAGCCATGGCCGCCGGTCTTTAAGTCGAGGACATGCCTGTGACCATCCAAAAAATCCTGAACACACCGCAGTCCCTGTGGGAGCGGGCTTGCTCGCGAAAGGGTCAACTCGGTTTGTCTGATACACCGCAGCGCCTGCTTCGCGAGCAAGCCCGCTCCCACATTGGCTCTCTGTGTGCCGTGGCATTGGCCGTGAGTCTGGCCGGTTGCGCCGGCCTGCCCGACCAGCGTCTGGCCAACGAAGCCCTCAAGCGCGGCGACACCGCGCTGGCGCAGCAGAATTACCAGCAACTGGCGGCCATGGGTTACACCGAAGCCCAGGTCGGGCTGGCGGATATTCAGGTCGACAGCCGCGACCCGGCGCAAATCAGGCAGGCCGAGGCGACTTACCGCGCCGCCGCCGACACCTCGCCCCGCGCTCAGGCTCGTCTGGGTCGTTTGCTGGTGGCCAAACCCGGCTCGACCGAAGCCGAGCAACACGAAGCCGAAGGCCTGCTGAAAAAGGCCTCGGCCAATGGCGAAGGCAATACCCTGATCCCGCTGGCCATGCTGTACCTGCAATACCCGCACAGTTTCCCCAACATCAACGCCCAGCAGCAGGTCAGCAAATGGCGCGCCGAAGGCAAACCGGAAGCCGGCCTGGCCCAGGTGCTGCTCTATCGCACCCAAGGCACTTACGACCAGCACCTGGACGAAGTGGAAAGCATCTGCAAAGCGGCGCTGAACAGCACTGACATCTGCTACGTCGAGCTGGCCACGGTCTATCAGAAACAAGGCAAGACCGAGCAGCAGGCGGCGCTGATCAAACAGATGCAAGCCGCTCACGCTCGCGGCACGGTTTCATCTCAGCGCGTCGACAGCGTCGCTCGCGTACTGGGCGATTCGACCCTGGGCAAGACCGACGAAAAAACCGCGCAGGCGCTGCTCGAAGACATCGCCCCCGGCTACCCGGCGTCCTGGGTCAGCCTGGCGCAATTGCTCTACGACTTCCCGGAACTGGGCGACGTCGACACCATTATGAAGTACCTGGACAACGGTCTCGCCGCCGATCAACCG
>Ga0105856_1000347_pt1 | contig 24765 bp, 15 predicted proteins | sample OrgsoiDNA_201060_FD_89681 | JGI IMG/M metagenome (GOLD analysis project Ga0105856, IMG submission 89681) | Permafrost soil microbial communities from the Arctic, to analyse light accelerated degradation of dissolved organic matter (DOM) -... | ecosystem: Environmental > Terrestrial > Soil >...
CCGAAAATTAAAAAAAGCTCGCTGTTGCCGGATCATCCTCTGGAACCCAAACAAGTTTATGAATGGCTTGAAGAACTGGGGATGACGATCACCGGCAAGACCGGTGTCCGAGTGTTCCACGATTACTTGCGTAACCGGCAACAACATAAACAGGATTTCGACGAGCTTCTGGCGCTGGAACAGCGTTATTGCCGACAGGAACCTTTTGTTAGTTTGGGACGTTACATCCATGTGATGGCGCACAAACCCAATCTGAAGGACGAATCATGAGTGAATTTTCCCAGACTGTTCCTGAACTGGTCGCCTGGGCACGCAAAAATGACTTCTCCATTTCCTTGCCAACCGAGCGGTTAGCGTTTCTTCTGGCGATTGCTACGTTGAACGGTGAACGTTTAGACGGGGAAATGAGTGAGGGTGAGCTGGTTGATGCGTTTCGCCACGTGAGCAAAGGCTTCGAGCAAACCAATGAAACGGTGGCCGTGCGTGCCAACAACGCTATTAATGACATGGTGCGTCAGCGTTTACTCAACCGTTTTGTCAGTGAATTGGCTGACGGTAACGCCATTTACCGTTTAACTCCGCTAGGGATCGGCATTACCGACTACTATATTCGTCAGCGCGAATTCTCTACGCTGCGTCTGTCGATGCAATTGTCGATCGTGGCACAGGAACTCAAGCGCGCTGCCGATGCAGCCGAAGAGGGCGGTGACGAATTCCACTGGCATCGTAACGTGTTTGCTCCGCTAAAATATTCGGTGGCTGAGATTTTTGACAGCATCGACATGACGCAGCGGATCATGGACGAACAACAGCAAGGCGTAAAAGATGATATCGCCGCGCTGTTGAACAAGGACTGGCGCGCGGCGATTTCAAGTTGTGAAATGCTGCTGTCTGAAACCTCCGGTACGTTGCGCGAGCTACAAGATACGCTCGAAGCCGCGGGTGATTTGCTGCAGGCTCACCTGCTGCGTATCCAAGACTCCACCATGGGCGAAGGGGAGCTTGGCTTTGTCGACAAATTAGTCTTTGACCTGCAAAGCAAACTCGACCGTATTACCAGTTGGGGCCAACAGGCGATTGACCTGTGGATTGGCTATGACCGCCACGTGCATAAATTTATTCGTACCGCGATCGATATGGATAAAAACCGCGTGTTTGCGCAGCGTTTGCGCCAGTCTGTGCAGAACTATTTCGATCAGCCCTGGACGCTGACGTTTGCCAATGCTGAACGTTTGCTGGATATGCGTGACGAAGAACTGGCCTTGCGCAGCGAAGAAGTGACCGGCGAACTTCCGCCAGATCTCGAATATGAAGAATTTAGTGAAATACGCGAGCAACTTACCGCGTTGATTGAAAAAGCGTTACAGATTTACCAACAACAGAAGACGCCACTCAATCTGGGCACCGTGATGCGCGACTACCTTGAACAGTATCCGCGGGCACGGCATTTTGACGTTGCGCGAATTGTGGTCGACCAGGCTGTGCGCCTTGGTGTGGCTGAATTAGATTTTTCAGGGTTGCCAGCCGAATGGCAGGCAATCAATGATTTCGGAGCCAAGGTGCAGGCCCATGTCATCGACAAATATTGAACACATAATGCCAGCTAAGCTGGCGCAAGCGTTGGCAAATTCCGTCTTTCCTGCTCTGGACAGTCAGCTTCGTTCTGGCCGTCACATTGGCATTGATGAATTGGATAACCACGCTTTTCTGATGGACTATCAGGAAGAACTCGAGCTGTTTTACAGCCGTTACAGCGTTGAATTGATTCGTGCGCCGGAAGGTTTCTTCTATCTGCGTCCACGTTCGACCACGCTCATCCCCCGTTCGGTACTTTCAGAGCTCGATATGATGGTAGGGAAAATTCTCTGCTATCTGTATCTCAGTCCTGAACGACTGGCCCATGAGGGCATTTTCACCCAGCAAGAGTTGTACGACGAACTTCTTAGCCTCGCCGACGAAACCAAGCTGATGAAATATGTCAATCAGCGCTCTACTGGCTCGGATCTGGACCGTCAAAAATTGCATGAAAAAGTCCGCACCTCACTAAACCGCCTGCGCCGTCTGGGCATGGTGTGGTTTATGGGCGCTGACAGCAGCAAATTCCGTATTACGGAAGCGGTGTTCCGTTTTGGTGCCGATGTGCGCAGCGGTGATGATTCTCGCGAAGCGCAATTGCGCATGATCCGCGACGGTGAAGCAATGCCGATTGAAAATGCGTTATCGCTTAATGACGAAAGTGAAGAGGGCGAGGCGCAGAGTGAGCAAGGGCATGAAGGCGCAGAGGATGAACAGGAATGATTGAACGCGGTAAATTTCGCTCATTAACGCTGGTTAACTGGAACGGTTTTTTCGCCCGTACTTTTGATCTTGATGCGCTGGTCACCACGCTTTCAGGCGGTAATGGTGCCGGTAAATCCACCACCATGGCGGCGTTTGTCACCGCGCTGATCCCCGATTTAACCTTACTGCATTTCCGTAACACCACGGAAGCGGGGGCCACATCAGGTTCTCGCGACAAAGGTCTGCACGGTAAGTTACGCGCTGGGGTGTGTTATTCCACGCTGGACGTGGTGAACTCACGCCATCAACGCGTTATCGTCGGTGTACGTCTGCAACAGGTGGCTGGACGTGACCGTAAAGTGGACATTAAACCGTTCACTATTCAAGGACTGCCGACGTCTATTCAGCCAACGGAAATTTTGACCGAAACCGTCGGCGAACGTCAGGCGCGCGTGCTCTCTTTGCAAGAGCTGAAAGACAGCGTTGAAGCGATGGAAGGGGTGCAGTTCAAGCAATTTAACTCCATCACCGACTATCACTCGCTGATGTTTGACTTGGGTGTGATCCCACGTCGTCTGCGCACTGCTTCAGATCGCAGCAAGTTCTATCGTTTGATTGAAGCTTCGCTGTACGGGGGGATTTCCAGTGCCATCACCCGTTCTCTACGCGACTATTTGTTGCCAGAAAACAGCGGCGTGCGTAAAGCGTTCCAAGATATGGAAGCGGCATTACGCGAAAACCGCATGACGCTGGAAGCGATCCGCGTCACGCAGTCCGATCGCGATTTATTTAAGCATTTGATTTCAGAAGCGACGTCATATGTGGCCGCAGACTATATGCGCCATGCCAATGAACGTCGAATCCACCTCGACAGTGCATTAGTGCTGCGTAATGATTTACTCAGTAGCCGCAAACAACTGGCCAGCGAACAGTATCGCCACGTCGAAATGGCACGTGAACTGGCTGAACAGAGCGGTTCGCAAAGCGATTTAGAAACCGATTATCAGGCGGCAAGTGACCACCTGAGTCTGGTGCAGACCGCGATGCGCCAGCAGGAGAAAATCGAGCGTTATGAAGGTGATCTCGAAGAGCTCACCTATCGTCTCGAAGAACAAAATGAAGTGGTTGCTGAAGCCGGTGAATTACACGCCGATTACGAAGCGCGTTCTGAGGCCGCTGAACTCGAAGTCGATGAGCTGAAAAGCCAGTTGGCGGATTATCAGCAAGCGCTTGATGTGCAGCAAACCCGCGCTATTCAGTATCAGCAAGCTTTGCAAGCCATCGAGCGCGCGCGCGATTTGTGCCAAATTCCTGACCTGACTAGCCAAAACAGTGAAGAGTGGCTGGAAACCTTCCAAAGCAAAGAGCAGGAAACGACCGATATTCTGTTAATGCTGGAACAGAAAATGAGCGTGGCCGACGCGGCGCACAGCCAGTTCGAAAATGCTTACCAGCTCGTGGTGAAAATTGCCGGTGAAGTCAGCCGCAGTGACGCATGGCAAACCGCTCGCGAACTGCTGCGTGAATGGTCTTCACAGCAGCACCAGTCAGAGCGCGTTGAACCACTGCGTATGCGTCTGAGCGAACTGGAAGGGCGTTTGCGCGAGCAACAGGACGCCGAGCGCCAGTTGCAAGAGTTCAGTAAGCGCACCGGACAAGAGGTTCATCCCGAAGATCTTGACGAATTACAACGTGAACTCGACGTGCAAATCGAAGAGCTGTCGAGCGTGGTCTCGCAGGCTGGCGAGCGTCGCATGGAAATGCGTCAGGAGCTTGAGCAGGTCCAATCGCGTATTCGTGAACTGACCGCCCGTGCACCCGTTTGGTTGTCAGCACAGGAAGCGTTGAGCCAGCTTAGCGAGCAGAGCAAAGAGCCGCTGGAAAGTAGCCAGCAGGTGACGGAGCACATGCAGCAGTTGCTGGAGAACGAGCGCGAAACCACCGTTGAGCGTGACGAGGTTGCTGCACGCAAGCGTCGTATCGAAGGGCAAATCACCCGTCTCAGTCAGCCAAGTGGTGCTGAAGATTCGCGCATGATTGCCTTGGCCGAGCGTTTTGGTGGCGTTCTGTTGTCTGAGATTTATGACGATGTCACCATTGACGATGCCCCGTATTTCTCTGCACTGTATGGCCCGTCGCGTCACGCTATTGTGGTGCCTGATTTGGCCCGTATTCGCGATCAGCTTGATGGTTTAGACGACTGCCCGGAAGACTTGTATTTGATCGAAGGGGATCCGCAATCCTTTGATGACAGCGTGTTTGCGGTTGAAGAAATGCAGGGCGCGGTGCTGGTAAAAACCGGTGATCGCCAGTGGCGTTATTCCCATTTCCCGCAGGTTCCGTTGTTTGGCCGTGCGGCCCGTGAAAACCGTCTGGAAACTTTGCATAAAGAGCGCGAGACGTTATCTGAACGTTACGCCACGCTGTCGTTTGATGTGCAGAAAATTCAGCGTGTTCATCAGGCTTTCAGCCGCTTTATCGGCAGTCATTTGGCAGTGGCGTTTGATGCCGACCCAGAAGTCGACATTCGTACTTTAAGTGCTCGTCGTGGTGAACTTGAGCGTGCACTGAATGCGCATGAAGGGTCAAATCAGCAACAGCGTCAGCAGTATGAGCAAGCGAAAGATGCGATGGCGATGCTCAATAAATTGCAGCCACGTATTGCGTTGCTGTGTGATGAAACGCTGGTTGACCGTGTCGATGAAATTCGGGAAGAGTTGGAAGAGGCGCAAGACTCAGCGCGTTTTATTCAGCAACATGGTGTTTCACTGACCAAGCTAGAACCGCTGGTGGCCGTATTACAAAGCGACCCTGAGCAGCATGAGCAGTTAAAAGAAGATTACGCGCAGGCGCAACACGCGCAGCGTTTGGCGAAGCAGCAGGCATTTTCTCTGACTGAAGTGGTTCAGCGTCGTGCGCACTTCGGCTATACCGATTCTGCCGGCATGTTGACTGAAAACTCTGATTTAAATGACAAGCTGCGTCAGCGCCTCGAACATGCTGAAGCTGAACGTACCCGTGCTCGTGACCAGATGCGTCAGCATCAGGCGCAGTTTACGCAGTACAGTCAGGTGTTGGCGTCGCTGAAAAGTTCGTTTGATGCCAAACGCGATATGCTAAAAGAGTTGGGCCAGGAACTGCAAGATATTGGCGTTCAAGCTGACCCGAACGCGGAAGCACGCGCTAAGCTACGTCGAGACGAACTGCATGCTGCGCTGAGTACCAACCGTACTCGCTGTAATCAGCTCGAAAAACAAATCACTCTCTGCGAATCTGAAATGGATAATTTGCAGAAGAAATTACGCAAACTTGAGCGTGATTACCATCAGAATCGTGAACAGGTCGTGACCGCCAAGGCGGGCTGGTGTGCGGTGATGCGTTTGGTGAAAGATAACGGTGTTGAACGTCGTTTACACCGCCGCGAACTGGCTTATATGGATGGCGACGAGCTGCGCTCCATGTCGGATAAATCGCTCGGTGCCTTGCGTTTAGCCGTGGCGGATAACGAACATCTGCGTGATGCCTTGCGTCTTTCTGAAGATCCGAAGCGTCCAGAGCGTAAAATCCAGTTCTATATTGCGGTCTATCAACACTTACGTGAACGCATTCGTCAGGACATTATTCGTACCGATGATCCGGTTGAAGCCATCGAACAGATGGAAATTGAACTGGGTCGTTTGACCGAAGAATTGACGGCTCGTGAACAACAGTTGGCAATCAGCTCGAAGAGCGTGGCGAATATTATTCGCAAGACGATTCAACGCGAGCAGAACCGTATTCGCATGCTTAATCAGGGTCTTCAGGCCGTGGCCTTTGGCCAGGTTAAAAGTGTGCGTCTCAACGTTAACATTCGTGAAGCGCATGCAGGCTTGCTGGATGTGCTTTCTGAACAGCAAGAACAGCATCAGGATTTGTTCAGCAGTAACCGCCTGACCTTCTCTGAAGCCTTGGCAAAACTGTATCAGCGACTGAATCCACAAATCGACATGGGCCAACGTACGCCGCAGACCATTGGTGAAGAACTGTTGGATTACCGCAACTATCTTGAGATGGAAGTGGAAGTCAACCGGGGTTCTGACGGTTGGTTACGTGCCGAAAGTGGCGCGCTGTCGACCGGTGAAGCCATCGGTACGGGGATGTCGATTCTGGTGATGGTGGTGCAGAGTTGGGAAGAAGAGTCGAGCCGGATGCGCGGGAAAGACATTTCCCCTTGCCGCTTGCTGTTCCTTGATGAAGCGGCGCGTCTTGATGCGAAATCTATCGCCACGCTGTTTGAACTTTGCGACCGTCTGGAGATGCAGCTGATTATCGCGGCACCAGAAAACATCAGTCCAGAAAAAGGCACCACTTATAAGCTGGTGCGTAAAGTGTTCAATAATAATGAACATGTACACGTTGTTGGCTTGCGGGGGTTTGCAGCAGAACTTCCGGCGATTGCTAATGCAGAAGCGGGTAGCTCCTGACATTGTCACGCTGAGTGATACAAAAATGGCCCCGCATGCGGGGCCATTTTTTATGTCTCTACTCGCCTTATGCTTGCGCGACGACTTTTTCGCGCAGCGCGATAAATTCTGCGTAGACGGTATCGACCTCTAATAGCCCGACATTTTCTGATGGCGCATCAAGGATCGCGCAGGGCACTTTCCATGGAGACCAGTAATGGGAATCGCTGTTGCCATACATTGCCACAACGGGTTTTTGCACACCGGCAGCAATGTGCAAAGCTCCGCCATCGCTGGTAATAATCTGGTCACATAAGGACATTGCGGCCATAAGTTCGCGAATGTTGGTGGTCGGTAAAGCGGTCATAGGAATATCACGGCATGCGTCGATCACTTGCTGTGCTTTTTGATCATCTCCCGGATGCTCAGGATTATCCTCAGCGCCAGGTGACCAGAACAGGACCAGACGACACTCTTCATGTGCCGCCAAGCGGTGAGCTAATTCAATGAATTTTTCAATCTGCCAGCGCTGTTGGGGTTTGCGTGAGCTTATTTGCAAACCATAAATTGGCTTATCCCGTTGAATATTAAATTTTTCAGCAATCCGTTTAATTTCATTTTCTGAAACATACAGTTCAAGCGGTCCAGGCGTTTTCTGGATGCCTAAAGGTTCAGCCAGCGTGTTTAAAAGCTCAACAATATGTAAACCTTCAATATGCGGCAGCCTGTCTGTAACGCAGCTCTGAGAATTATTGCCGATGGCAATAATTCGTTTGGCGCCTGAAAGTTTTGCCCATTGAAGCGAACGCTTATCCGTACTGGCAAGCAGTGCAACGTCATAGCCAGCCGTGCGCACTGACAGAATGGTTTTTATGCGCTGATAGTAAACGCCAAGGAGAGTCTGTCCAGGTTTTCTATGGTGAGACTTACAATAGAGATGGACTTTATTGATATGGGGATTTCCCACAAGAACATCTTTGTTGTAAGTATTAACCAGTAAATCAAGCGTATTGGAATTATTTTCTACAAGATTTCTTATCAATGGTGTCGTCAGGATCAAGTCGCCAATATTGTCGCGTCTAATTAATAAAATTTTCATAGAGAGGGGTATATAAACAGGCCTAAGGAAATAAACAGGATGTATCGTAGTTTTACACTTTACAATAATCAAGTTTATTCAATCGCTTCAGCACCCTGATGATGACTTTTTACGTCATTCTTACGAACATCCTTAGGCAATTTTTTAGCGCTTTTATCTTCTGTTAGGACACCGTTTATCTTTTGTATCAGTTGAGCGGCGGTTATCCGTTAACAGTGCTTTATTTCGCGTCGATGCTGACATAGAGTCTTCTGTAAACGCGAGGTTATTGTCTTGAGATCCCGCGCAAAAATAGAATTCTTTTTATATACTTAAACCAAGAGTTGTTTGCTTAAATTTAGCCATTTCGATTTGGGCATGTTAACGGGAGGCAAGGGATAATGTTTATGAGTCAAGGGTCTCTCAGATTTCTGGCAGCCAGCTGCCTGCTCGCTATGGGACTTACTCCTTTAGCCTCAGCATTTGCGGCCGTACCGACATTGCCGGTACGCACAGCCACGCTCTCCAGCGTGCAAAGTCTTAGTCAGTTGCAAGCTGAATTACCAAAAGGGGTGAAACCTCTTTATCTCTCCTCCCTTGCATCCCTGTATGCCGCCAACCACATGCAACCCATGTGGCAGGATCGGGATACGGTGCATCAATTCCAGCAACAATTAGCGGAGTTAGCCCTCTCTGGCATTCAACCGCAGTTTACGCAATGGGTGAAATGGCTGACGGATCCGCAAGTGACCGGAATGGCGCGTGATATTGTGCTGTCAGACGCGATGTTGGGATATCTGCAATTTGTCAGCGGCGTTGAGGCTAATGGCGACAATTGGTTGTACAGCGCCACGCCTTACAAAATGACGACACCGCCATTGACGGTGATAAACCAATGGCAACTGGCGCTTCGCAAAGGCACCACGTCCGGTTACATGGCAACACTCATTCCTCAGCATCCTTTATATTCCAAGATGCATGCGGCACTCAGAGGGATGCTGGCGGACAATCACCCTTGGCCGCAGGTGACCAATGTTTCCAGCCTCCGCCCAGGTCAGATCAGTGATGATATTCCGGCTTTGCGTGAAATTCTCAACAGAACGGGAATGATGACGCCGTCGCCCGTTGAGTCTAAATCGCCTCAGCCGACGGACGAAACTATTGCGAAAGATGGCCCGGGTGCGGCGGCAAATGATGATTTATCGGTAGATGAGACGGCGGATAAATCGGTGCATCAAACACCGGTTGTCAGCCCTGCGGCGACATCGGTGACTGATATTTTGCCAACGATAGCGCCGACGGGCCAACCTGCGGCGATCCCGCCGGTGGCGGTTGCCGATAATCAATATTCGCCTGAACTGGTCGAGGCAGTGAAGCGCTTCCAGAAATGGCAAGGGTTGGAACCTGATGGCATCATCGGTACCCGTACCCGTGAATGGCTCAATGCCTCACCGCGTTTACGTGCGACCTTGCTGGCCCTGAATATTCAGCGGTTACGTATCCTGCCGGGCAATGTGAACACCGGTATCATGGTGAATATTCCGAACTATCAATTGACCTACTATCTCAATGGCAGCGAAGTCTTGTCATCGCGAGTGATTGTGGGCCGTCCGAGCCGTAAAACGCCATTAATGAGCAGCGCGCTCAATAATGTCGTCGTGAATCCGCCGTGGAATGTGCCGACAACGTTAGTGCGTGAGGACATTGTTCCTAAGGCTATGCGTGATACGGGCTATTTCCAGAAACATGGTTATACCGTGCTGGCTGGATGGAATAATGATGCGGAAGTCATCGACCCGTCTATGATCGACTGGAGCGTGGTATCGCCAAACCATTTCCCGTACCGTATTCGTCAGGCACCGGGCGCAAGCAACTCATTGGGGCGTTACAAATTTAATATGCCAAGTTCTGATGCGATTTATCTGCATGACACCCCTAACCATGGACTATTCCAGAAAGACATCCGTGCTTTGAGCTCGGGATGTGTGCGGGTGAATAAAGCCTCTGAACTGGCGAATATGTTGCTGCAAGATGCTGGCTGGAATGACACCCGAATTTCGTCCACCTTACAGGGCGGCAATACCACATTCGTGCCAATTCGCCATCGTATACCGGTAAAACTGTTCTATCTGACGGCTTGGGTTGCTGAAGACGGTAAGCCACAATTCCGTACAGATATTTACAATTATGATTCTCCGGTGAGATCTGGCGCACAAATTTTGCCACAAGCAGAAATTTTGCTGCAATAAATGCAGTAAAACTAAAATGATAGTGGTCAGAGTATTTGGCCTGATGACGGGTATAGTGGCCGCACTATGCCCGTTTCGTTTTATTCAGCGAGTTGACTCACTGAAATAAGGCGGTTAAGGTGCGGAAGGCCTAAATTTTGGCCTACTTTGACTCTCTTACCGGGTAATAAACTGTTCATGGATCAAATCGACAAACATCGCCGTAAATGGCTGGCACTAAGCGGTGCCGCTGTGGGTATTGCACTTCTTCCCGGACGTGCTTTTGCCACTCTTTCCACGCCTCGTCCTCGTATTTTAGTCGTTAACAATATAAATACGGGTGAAACTCTCAAAACGGAGTTCTTCGATGGAAAGCGTTACAACAAGGATGAATTAGCCAGATTGAATCACCTGTTCAGGGACTACCGCGCGGAACAAGTAAAAAGCATTGATCCCGCCTTATTTGACCACCTTTATCGTCTGCAAATTATGCTGGGTACCAATAAACCGGTTCAGCTTATTTCCGGTTATCGCACGTTGGCGACCAATAATCGTATGCGTGAACCGGGCAATGGCGTGGCTAAACACAGTTATCATACGCTGGGGCAAGCGATGGATTTCCATATCGCAGGCGTTGATCTGAGTAATATCCGCAAAGCTGCGTTAAAAATGAAGATGGGTGGTGTAGGATATTATCCACGAAGTAACTTTGTGCATATCGACACGGGTCCTGCGAGAACCTGGTGATAAGCGTAATTCGCGGCTTATCCCTCTAAGGATAAGCCGCTGTGGAGCCTTATGAAATACCATCTCATTCCTGTCACGGCTTTCAGCCAAAACTGTTCTGTTATCTGGTGTACCGAAACACATCAGGCCGCCATTGTGGATCCCGGCGGCGAAGCCGAAAAAATCATTGCTGAAGTGGAAAAACTGGGCGTCACGGTAAAACAAATCCTGCTGACACATGGGCATCTCGATCACGTAGGTGCAGCGGCTCAGCTTGCCAGACATTATCACGCGCCAATCGTCGGGCCGCATAAAGAAGATCTGTTCCTGCTTGAGTCATTACCGACGCAAAGCCGCATGTTCGGTCTGGAAGATTGTGCACCGTTGATGCCGGATAACTGGCTGGAGGAGGGCGATAGCGTCACCGTAGGTGAAGAGCAATTGTCGGTTCTGCATTGCCCAGGCCATACGCCAGGACATATTGTGTTCATTAATGAAAAGGGGCGTCTGGCCGTGTCCGGTGATGTGATTTTCCGCGGTGGTGTAGGACGCAGTGATTTTCCACGCGGCGATCATCAGGCATTAATTCAGTCGATCAAAACCAAGTTGTTGCCATTAGGTGATGACGTGATTTTCATTCCAGGCCACGGCCCCATGTCTGATTTAGGCCATGAGCGAAAAACCAATCCCTTCTTACAAGATGAGCAGCCAGTCTGGTAAGACTCACGAAAATAAGTGCGTATGAATTAGCGCTGATCAGTGTGCTAAAAATAGAAAAGCCAGTCAAACATGACTGGCTTTTTACTGTACTGCTTTCAGAAATTACAGCACGGCGACGATAGCTTCACACAGGGGGGACATGTTATCTAACGTAATACCGGCGACGTTAATACGCCCTGAGTTCACGGCATACACGCCAAATTCGTCGCGTAGGCGCAGAACCTGATCTTTAGTCAGTCCACTGAAAGAGAACATACCATTCTGATTAATGATGAAGCTGAAATCTTGTTGTGCGCCTTTTTCCTTCAAGGTTGACACAAACAACTGACGCATGCGGTGAATACGCTGACGCATGTCGCTCAATTCTTGTTCCCAGATAGCGCGCAAAGCCTCATCGCCAAGAATGGTGGCAACGACTGCCGCACCGTGTGACGGTGGGTTTGAGTAGTTTGCACGGATAACAGACTTCACCTGGCTGAATGCACGGTCTGCGGTTTCTGCATCAGCCGCCACTAAGGTGCAAGCCCCCACGCGCTCATTGTACAGGCCAAAGTTCTTAGAATAAGAACTGGCGACTAGCAACTCAGTATGTTTAGCCACGAAAATACGCAGGCCCTGAGCGTCTTCTTCCAGACCTTTCGCAAAGCCCTGATAAGCGAAGTCAAACAGGGGCAACCAGCCGTTGGCCACAGACAGCTCAGCCAATTGGCTCCACTGTGCTTCGGTAGGATCAATACCGGTAGGGTTGTGGCAGCAACCGTGGAATAACACCACGTCGCCGGCTTGCGCTTCGGTCAGGCTTTTCAGCATGCCATCAAAGTCGAGAGAATGATTAGCTGCGTCGTAGTAATTGTATTCCACGACTTCAAGACCCGATGCGTTGAACACGCCTTTATGGTTCGGCCAGCTTGGATTGCTCACCCACACGCGTTTAGCCGAGGTTTGCGTGGCAATAAACTCAGCAGCGATGCGCAGACCACCGGTACCACCTGGCGTTTGTGCGGTGCGAGCACGCTTGTCAGCAATGATAGCGCTGTCTTTGCCAAACAGTAATTCCTGAGTGCAACGTGCGAAATCAGGCAGCCCGTCGATGCTTAAATAGGTCTTGGTCTTTTCATTTTCCAGCAAATACTGTTCGGCTTTCTTCACGCTGGTCAGAACCGGGGTTTTACCCGTTTCATCTTTATAAACACCAATCCCCAGATTGATTTTATCTTGGCGATCGTCAGCACGGAAAAGATCGGAAAGACCCAGAATAGGATCAGCAGGTGCAGCAGTGATTTTTTCAAACATGTGGGAGACTTCCATGGCCTGAGTTTTAGCAGAAAGAGGGCATCAGGTTACCGCCTGAAACAGCGTTTGCCAACCGTTTGCGGTAAAAAGAAAGCGGAGTTGTGAAGCGGGCTTTGAGATTAATAATTTTGATAATAGAAACGGCAGGAGGAAGTCTCCGAAAGCAAAAGGCAGAGCCGAAGCTCTGCCTTTCAGTTCACTCAAGATGCACTCGAAAGTACATCGATTAAGCAAAATTAGAACTGGTATTGCAAGCCAACGCCAACTACGTTGTCGGTGTTAATACCGGCAGCTTTGGTGTAGTCAGTGTCATCCATCAGGTTGATTTTGTAGTCAACGTAGGTGGACATGTTTTTGTTGAAGTAGTAGTAGGTACCCACTTCGATGTATTTAACCAAGTCAGCATCGCCGCCACCGAAGGTGCTGCCGTTGCCGGACAGACCTGTCAGGTCCTTACCTTTAGATTGCAGGTAAGCGATGGATGGACGCAGACCGAAATCGAACTGGTACTGAGCAACCACTTCGAAGTTCTGAGTTTTGTTAGCAATCAGGCTTGAATCACCAGCGTAAGCGGTGGTGTTAGTTGACTCACCGTAGAACGCTGCCAGGTAAACGTTGTTCGCATCGTATTTAGTACCGAATGCGTAGGCAGACGCTTTGTCGCCGTTACCGTCAATTTTCTGAGTGTCGGTACGGTTAGAAGAGAAGTAAGCACCGGTCACGCTAACGCCAGAGTTACCGATGGCATAAGCGGTAGAAGCACCCCAGCCGTCGCCGTTCTGATCAATTGCAGAGCTGCGTGGCACAGAAGTGATACCGTCAACGGTGGTTTCTGCGTTACGATCGTTCTGGTTTTTGCCTTGGTACTGAACTGCGAAGCTCAGGCCATCAACCAAACCGAAGAAGTTGCTGTTACGGTAAGTTGCCAGACCATTTGCACGACCAATCATGAAGTTGTCGTTGTTCTGGTACATGGTGTCATCGCCGAATACTGGCAATTGGTCGGTGTAAGACATTACGTCGTAGATCACGCCGTAGTTACGACCGTAGTCGAATGAACCCCAGTCGCCAAATTTCAGACCTGCGAAGCCCAGACGCGTTTTGTTGCCTTCGTCGCCAGCGCTTTCAGCGTGGTTAGCCTGAACGTTGTATTCCCACTGGCCGTAACCGGTCAGTTGGCTAGTAATTTGAGTTTCGCCTTTAAAGCCGAAACGAACGTAAGTTTTGTCACCGTCATCGCTTGTGCTACTAGAGAACTGGTGACGCGCGTCAACTTTACCGTACAGGTCCAGTTTGTTGCCGTCTTTGTTATAAACTTCAGCTGCGTTTGCTGCACCAGCAGCCAACAGAGCTGGGATCACTACTGCAAGAATATTGCGCTTCATCATTTATTATTACCCTCATTGGTTTTATATGGACACCTGCCACTGCCGCAAATAATTCTTTAGGGAACTATTGTTGAGAGTTTGGTGTCTCCTGTGTCTGAACGCAGTGTTCCATCCGAAGGGTGCTTAATCCACAGCGAAAATGCTACCAAACCCCTAAACTTGTTTCAGCAGGAAAGAATGTATTACAAAATGTAATTTTTACGGAACTTTGTGACAGGGATCTATCTTTAAAAATGACTAAGGCCAGCTAAGCTGGCCTTATTTATGTAACTAAAATGTTATTTGGAAAATATTTTAGTTAATTAGAAGGTTGCACTACGTGGTGTGCGTGGGAATGGGATCACATCTCGCACGTTTTGTACACCAGTAACGTAGGCTACCAGACGTTCAAATCCTAGGCCGAAACCTGAGTGCGGCACAGTGCCGTAGCGGCGCAGGTCGCGATACCACCAATAATCTTCTTTATTAAGACCCATTTCTTCTAAACGAGCATCTAGCATATCCAAACGTTCTTCACGCTGAGAGCCGCCGATAATTTCGCCAATCCCCGGTGCTAACACATCCATAGCCGCAACCGTTTTCCCGTCTTCATTCATTCGCATATAGAATGCTTTGATATCTTTAGGGTAATTTTTAACCACCACCGGCGCTTTGAAATGCTGCTCGGCAAGGTAACGTTCGTGTTCGGAAGAGAGATCGACACCCCATGAGACTGGGTTTTCAAATTTCTGGCCGCAATTAATCAGTATTTCTACTGCATCGGTGTAATCGACCTGCGCGAAATCTGATGTTACAAAACGTTCAAGGCGCGAAACAGCATCTTTGTCTACGTGTTCTGCAAAAAAGGCCATATCGTCTGCGCGTTCGTTTAGAACGGCTTGGAAAACATACTTCAGCATGTTTTCAGCCAATGCGGCGATATCGTCCAGCGTGGCAAACGCCACTTCTGGCTCGACCATCCAGAACTCAGCCAGATGGCGGCTGGTGTTGGAGTTTTCTGCCCGGAAGGTTGGGCCGAAGGTATACACCTTAGACAGCGCAGAGGCGTAGGTTTCGCCGTTCAGCTGACCCGAAACCGTAAGGAACGCTTCTTTACCAAAGAAGTCTTCGCTGAAATCAACGTCGCCTTTCTCAGTGCGCGGCAGATTTTGGAAGTCCAGCGTGGAAACGCGGAACATCTCGCCAGCACCTTCGGTATCCGATGCCGTGATAAGCGGGGTAGAAACCCAGAAGTAACCGTTCTCGTGGTAGAAACGGTGAATCGCCTGCGACAAGGTGTTACGAACGCGGGCGACGGCGCCAATCAGGTTGGTGCGCGGGCGCAGGTGAGCCACTTCGCGTAAGTATTCGATGCTGTGACGTTTTGCCGCCATCGGGTAGGTATCAGGGTCATCAACCCAACCGACGACTTTAACGGCTGTGGCTTGCAGCTCAAAACTCTGGCCTTCACCAGGTGAGGCAACAACGGTACCGGTCACTTCAACGGAACAACCGGTGGTCAGGCGCAGCACCTCGTCCTGATAATTAGGAAGAGAATTATTAACAACGGCCTGTAACGGATTAAAGCAGGAACCGTCATAAACGGCGATGAAGGAGATACCAGCTTTAGAATCTCTCCGGGTACGTACCCAACCGCGTACGGTGACTTCACTGTCAACCGCAGCACGGCCTTGCAGTACGTCGACTACAGGCACAACGCTCATAGGTTTCTCTCTTTCTTATATGTTCAGATGTTGATTCAGAAATAACGGACACCCTATAAAAAGGGATTTTGCTATGTTACTTCGCCTTTCTCAGGACACAAGCAGAAATCTCATCGACGAGGGAAGATTTGTCAGTGCAGCGAATAGCGTGGTGTGATTCATTCGAATGATTTATCTGAATCAGGCAAAGCTGAATAATAGCTATATAAAGGAAGAAAAAATCTATAGGGCAGAGAAGGCGAAATGAGAGGAAGCAAATGAGAAGGGGGAGTACGCCGCCAGTCAGGCTGACGGCGGGAACGTCATGACGCTTTTTTGACCAGTGGCAAGTCAAAGGCTTTGCGTAGGGCTTTGACGAAGGCTTTATCCTGACAGATGGTTTTCCCTGGGCTGTCAGACAGTTTAGCCACCGGTTTTCCATTGCATTGCACCAGTTTGATAACAATGTTCAACGGCTTAACCTCGGGAATATTACAGGTCAAACGCGTGCCGATACCAAACACCAGATTCACGCGGGTATGGAAATGACGATAAAGATCCAGCGCTTTGTCCAAATCAAGATTGTCTGAGAACACCAGTGTCTTGGTCATCGGGTCAATGTCGAGCTTTTGGTAGTGTGCAATGGCTTTTTCGCCCCACTCGACAGGATCCCCCGAATCATGGCGTAAACCGTCATAGGCTTTGGCAAAGTTCACACCGAAATCGCGTAGGAAGGCATCCATCGTAATGCAATCGGTGAGCGCAATACCAAGCTGATTCGGATACTCATCCAGCCACGCCTGCAATGCGGCACGTTGGCTATTAGCCAAAACCGGACTGATTTGCTGATGCGCCTGAAACCATTCGTGAGCCTGAGTACCCACCGGCGAAAGCTGCAAAGTATGGGCAAGATCATAATTGCTGGTGCCCACCAAATACGGGAACTCTGCTTTGAGCGTGCTAACAATGGCGCGCTGAACTTCAGCAGAGAAACGACGGCGCGTGCCGAAGTCCATCAGGCGAAAGCGAGAGATATCAATATCAGCGGCTTCATGTTTAAAACGCGCCAGATTTTTACGCAACTGGTCAATCGCCATCTGCGCAGTCACCTGTGGAGAGCGGTGACGATGCACCACTTCACTGATCACCGCCAGTAAAGGCACTTCCCACATAATCACTTCACGCCATGGCCCTGAGATATGCACGTGCAAATGCCCGTTGCGATCGGATACCACGACATGTTCTGGGTTATAGCGGAAGGTTTTCAGCCAATTAAGGTAATCAGCGCTAAAAAATGGCAGACCGGACAGATAAGTGAACTCATCATCCGTCAGTGCCAGTTGGCTCATCATCTCAATTTGTTGACGAATTTCGCTGGCGTATTCGCCCAGCAGTTCATCACCACGGCAACGAAACTCAGCCACGACGCTAATATTATGATAGCGATGGTAGACCGCTTGCTGCATATGAAGCTTGTAGGCGTCGGTATCTAACAGCGAAGTCAAAATCGGGGAGGCGTATGGAGTCATAGCGCTTTACAGCGTCCTCGTCAGAAAAGGTCGGTCGGCAAAACCGTTGCATAACCTATTAAGAATATGAAGGCAGTTTGCCAGTACACAACCATTCCAGATAAAAAACCGTTCTGGATAAAACAGCAAAGTCTGTGAAGTATACCGTAATATCCCGCGAAAGAACCCTCATCACATCATAATTGTCCTCGACGGGTCGAGGATTAAACGTGCCTAAGGCCACACAAAGGCTCTTTCTGTTAACTCTTTTGCAAGATGAAATGCCGAAGGAGATCACATCTCTATAACATCAGCGGCCCAGATCCGTACATTATACCTGAGCCGCTTCGACTAAATATTCTCCAGATTAATGCCACGTGTTTTTGGCCCAAACACACCAATCACTAGCATCACAATCAACATGCTCACCACAATAAAGGCAATCACCCCTGGCGTGCCGGCATATTGCAAGATCAGGCCAATCAGAATGCTGCTAAAAACGGTCGACAGACGGCTAAACGAATAGCAAAAACCGACGGCGCGGGCCCGGATGTGGGTGGGGAAAATTTCCGTCTGATACGCATGATAGCTGTACGTCAGCCACGCATTGGAATAGGTGATCAGAAAGCCGCAGAGTATCAGCATAATAGCGCTGGTCTGAAAGGCGAAAAGCGTGCCGAAAATCACCGTCATTAAAGAAGAGAGAACGATTTGCCATTTATTCTCAATTTTATCGGCATAGCGGCTGCAAATCAGCGATCCCAATGGGTAGGCAAGGGTGATAAAGAACGCGTAAAGCAGACTATGAGTCACGGTGGTGCCTTGACCTGATAACAGCGCAGGCAGCCAGTTACCAAAACCGAAAAAGCCGATGGCCTGGAAAATATTCATTACCATCAACATCAGGGTTCGCGAGCGGTATTGTGGTGACCAAATCTCTTTGAACGTTCCCTTACGCGGCAAAGCGATACTGACATTAGCCAGCGAATAGGCCGGACTGACTTTCACTCCGCACCGTTTTTCCATGGCAGTGACCACCTGATGCGCCTGCTCATGTCGGCCCTGTTGCGCTAGCCAGCGCGCAGATTCAGGGAGATTCTTCCGCACCAGCCAGATAACTAACGAGCAGACGGCCCCGGCAATCACCACATAACGCCAACCGGTTAAACCCAGCAAGGTTTTGGGCACTAGCCACCATGACATCAGGGCAACGGCGGGTACCGACAGAAACTGGATGAAAAAGGCAAAGGCAAACGCCCGGCTACGAAGACGCGTTGGCACCCATTCGGAGAGATAGGTATCAATGGTCACCAGCTCAAGGCCGAGTCCAATCCCCACTAAAAAGCGGCACAGAATGATCCCTTCGGCGTGATTTTGAAACGCCATCAATAATGAAAAACAGCCGTACCACGCCAGTGCAAACATGAAGGTCATCCGGCGGCCAAAGCGATCGGCATAAGGTGTCAGTAAACTGGCCCCTAAAAAAAGCCCTAAAAATGTGGCAGAAGCGAAGGCGGCCTGATCGGATATGCCAAATACACCGGCAGCACCGAGATGAAATATGTTTTCAGCCAGCAAACCTGAACTGATATATCCCGTCTGGAAAAGGTCATAAAGCTCGAAAAAACCGCCTAATGAGAGCAACACGATAAAACGCCATAATCCGGCGGAAGTGGGTAATGCATCGATTCTTGACGATAATGTATTTTTATTCAATGGATTATGGCTTGGTGACCCCTTTCCCGGCGCTGAGATATCGCTCATCTTATTATTAACCTCGGTGACATAGTTTATTAACAATCATGCTAATGATTAGCGTGCGGATTTAAATTTTGAATTCGCAGGCCAAAAACGATAATTAAGCATAAAAAACTGAGTCGCTGATTAATCGAAAATGTACAGCAATTGACCGCTGGATTGTGAGCCATGTCCGGGTTGAACAAAACGTGTCCTAACGAACTCACAACCCTGTAACAATCTGGGAATTTTGAGTGCCTGTGGTAAAGTTTAAGAAAGCGTGAAAAGTCGCTGATGCAGCATTTTAAGCGCACTCAGCCACTTTTGAACTGATATGCGAACGTAGAACCGAACTGACATTCGAACAAACAACTGACGTCATCACGACGCACAAAAACGTTAAAAGGTTTTTTATGACTCAACTGCCTGAAGCTAAATTCCGCCACGATTACCGTGCGCCGGATTACACCATCACCGATATCGATCTCAATTTTGAGCTCGATGCACAGACCACGGTAGTGACCGCGGTCAGCCAGATTAAACGTCAGGGTGCAGAAGGTGCTTCGCTGATCCTTGACGGTGAGGGCCTGACATTACTCAGCCTGAAAGTGAACGGTCAAGATTGGCCAAGCTACCAGTTGACTGAAAACACCTTGATCATTGACCGCCTGCCAGAGGCGTTCGAGCTGAGCATCGTCAATGAGATCCACCCGGCGAAGAATACCGCGCTGCAAGGGCTGTATTTGTCAGGCGTGGCTTTATGTACTCAGTGTGAAGCGGAAGGTTTCCGTAACATCACCTATTACCTTGACCGTCCAGATGTTCTGGCCCGCTTTACCACACGCATTGTGGCCGATAAAGCCCGTTATCCGTACTTGTTGTCCAACGGCAATCGTATCGATCAGGGCGAACTGGAAGGCGGCAAACATTGGATCAAATGGCAAGATCCGTTCCCTAAACCGTGCTACCTGTTTGCTTTGGTCGCGGGTGAATTCGACGTCCTGCGCGATACCTTCAAAACCCGCTCTGGCCGCGATGTGGCGCTCGAACTCTTTGTTGACCGGGGAAATCTGGACCGTGCCGACTGGGCGATGGAGTCTTTAAAACAGTCGATGAAATGGGACGAAACCCGTTTCAATCTCGAATATGACCTCGACATCTTTATGATCGTTGCCGTTGATTTCTTCAACATGGGCGCGATGGAAAATAAAGGCCTGAACGTCTTTAACTCTAAATACGTGCTGGCAAAAGCAGAAACTGCCACCGATAAAGATTATCTCGGTATTGAAGCGGTGATCGGCCACGAATACTTCCACAACTGGACAGGTAACCGTGTAACCTGCCGCGACTGGTTCCAGTTGAGCCTGAAAGAAGGGCTGACCGTTTTCCGTGATCAGGAATTCAGTTCGGATCTCGGTTCTCGCTCGGTAAACCGTATCGATAACGTCCGCGTAATGCGTGCCGCGCAGTTTGCCGAAGATGCCAGCCCGATGGCGCACCCTATTCGCCCGGAAAAAGTCATCGAAATGAACAACTTCTATACCCTGACGGTATACGAAAAAGGTTCAGAAGTGATCCGTATGCTGCACACCTTGCTGGGCGAAGAGAAATTCCAGGCCGGTATTCAACTCTACTTTGAACGTCATGATGGCAGCGCTGCTACCTGTGATGATTTCGTGCAGGCGATGGAAGATGCCTCGAATGTTGACCTGTCGCTGTTCCGTCGCTGGTACAGCCAGTCCGGTACGCCGGTTTTGACCGTGCGTGACGACTATGACGTGGAAAAACAGCAGTACACGTTGACGGTTAGCCAGAAAACGCCACCTACGCCAGACCAGACTGAAAAATTGCCGTTGCACATTCCTTTGGATATTGAACTCTATGATCCACAAGGGCATGTGATTGCGCTGAAACAAAATGGCGGTGTAGTCAGCAACGTGCTGAACGTCACCGAAGCCGAACAAACGTTCGTGTTTGAAGAGGTTGGCTATCAGCCAATCCCGTCTTTACTGCGTGAATTCTCTGCGCCAGTGAAACTCGATTACAAATATGGCGACCATCAGCTGACCTTCCTGATGAAGCATGCACGTAACGATTTCTCTCGTTGGGATTCGGCACAAAGCCTGCTGGCGATTTACATCAAACTCAACGTAGCGCGCCATCAGCAGAAACAGCCATTGTCTCTGCCATTGCACGTGGCCGATGCGTTCCGCGCGGTGTTGCTGGATGAAAGTATTGATCCAGGATTGGCGGCGCAGATCCTGACACTGCCGTCTGAAAACGAAATTGCCGAACTGTTTGATATTATCGATCCCGATGCTATCAGCGCGGTTCACGAAGCCATTACCCGTTGTCTGGCGACAGAAATGAGCGACGAATTCCTGGCGGTTTATCACGCCAATCGTCTGGCGTCTTACCGGGTGGTGCATGAAGACATTGGTAAGCGCGCGTTGCGTAATATTTGTCTGCACTATCTGGCATTTGGTGATGTGGCTCAGGCCGACGCCGTGGTTAAGGCGCAGTTTGAGCAAGCGGACAACATGACCGATTATCTGGCAGCACTGTCAGCGGCGGTTTCAGCGCAGTTGCCTTGCTGTGAAGCCTTACTGGCGGCCTATGATGACCGTTGGCATCAGGATGGTTTGGTGATGGACAAATGGTTCATTCAGCAAGCCACCAGCCCGTCGGCGAACGTTTTGCAAAAAGTCCGCTCGTTGCTGACGCACCGTTCCTTCACCATGAGCAACCCGAACCGCGTTCGTTCTCTGGTGGGCGCCTTTGCTTCGGCAAACCCATCGGCCTTCCACGCGGTTGATGGTAGCGGCTATCAGTTCCTGGTGGAAATGCTCACCGACCTGAATACCCGTAACCCGCAGGTTGCTGCGCGTATGATTGAACCGCTGATCCGTTTGAAGCGTTATGACAGCCAGCGTCAGGCAAAAATGCGTGCTGCACTTGAGCAATTGAAAGGGTTGGAAAATCTTTCCGGCGACTTGTTCGAGAAAGTGTCCAAAGCGTTAGAGGCTTAACCGCCTCATGATGTAGAGCAGGCATAAAAAAAGGGCGATGGAAACATCGCCCTTTCTGATCATGATGTCGCAATATTCGGTTAATTCTGCGCGCGTTTTGCCTCTGTGAGCGGTGCGGGCGGCGTTAATACGCGCTCCAATACTTCGGCTTCCAGCTCGGCTAAACGGACAGATCCTTTACGGCGCGGGCGTGGTAAATCGACCTGAAGATCCAAACCGATCTCGCCTTGCTCAATCAGTATTACCCGATCGGCGACAGTCACGGCTTCGCTAACATCGTGAGTGACTAGCAATACGGTGAAATCATGTTGCTGCCACAAACGTTCAATCAGCCCCTGCATTTCGATCCGCGTCAGGGCGTCGAGCGCCCCCAGCGGTTCATCAAGCAGCAGCAGGCGAGGGCGATGGATCAGCGCTCGCGCTAACGCCACGCGCTGTTTTTGTCCACCCGATAACGCCGAAGGCCAGTCATTGGCGCGATCGGCCAGTCCAACCTCTTCCAGCGCAGCCTGTGCCGCTTCACGCCATGCGCCTTTTAAGCCCAGTCCGACATTGTCGATCACTTTTTTCCATGGCAACAGGCGGTCATCTTGAAACATCAGACGCGTGTCGTCGCGCACATGGCTCAACGGCGCACTGCCACTGAGTAATTCGCCCTGTGTGGTGCTTTCCAGACCGGCCAACAGGCGCAGCAGGGTACTTTTCCCACAGCCGCTGCGACCTACCACGGCCACAAACTGTCCGGGGAAAATACGCAGATTGATGTCTTTGAGCACGGTACGGTTGCCGTATTTTTTACTGATACCCGCCAACGTTACCGGCGTACCTTGAGGAATGCGCGTGGTGCTGCTCATGCGGTCTCTCCTTGTTTCTTCTGGTAAGCGGGATGCCAGCGTAGCCAGACGCCTTCCAGCGAGCGGGCTAAAATATCAGCCAGTTTGCCGAGAATGGCGTACAGCACGATGGCCACCACCACCACGTCAGTTTGCAAGAATTCACGGGCGTTCATCGCCAGATAACCAATGCCGGAGTTAGCTGAAATGGTTTCGGCAACAATCAACGTCAGCCACATAAAGCCGAGAGCGAAGCGCACGCCGACCATGATCGACGGGAGTGCGCCGGGCAGAACCACTTGGGTAAACAGCGGCAATCCAGACAGCCCATAACTGCGCGCCATCTCGAGCAAACCGCGGTCGATATTACGAATACCGTGATAGGTATTGAGATATATCGGGAACAGGGTGCCGAGTGCCACCAGAAAAATTTTGGCCGATTCGTCGATGCCAAACCATAAAATCACTAATGGGATCAGCGCCAGATGGGGAATATTACGCAGCATCTGCAATGAGCTGTCGAGCAGACGCTCTCCCCAGCGGGACAAGCCGGTAATAAAGCCCAGTAGCAAGCCAAGGCTACCGCCAATCACAAAACCAATCAGTGCGCGGAAGGTACTGATTTTCAGGTTTTGCCATAACTCGCCGCTTTTCGCCAGGGTCCAGAAGGCTTCTATCACTGCACTGGGGGCGGGAAGAATGCGGTTGGAGAGCCATCCGGCTTCAACCGCCAGTTGCCAGCCACCGATCAATATCACCGGCAGGATCCAAGGTAAAACGCGGTCAAGCCAGCGTTGTGATGCGCGTTGCGAAGTGTGCATAATGATTCTCTCAGGACTGAGCCGCAGCGTGTTTCGGCGCAAAGTCATGCGCGACCAATTCACCCCGTGCTTCAATGGCGCGTTTGACCGTGTTGTCCTCATCGCCCTTCGCCAGATCCAGGTGCGGGAAGAGCAATTCACTGACGCGGTAAGCCTCTTCAAGGTGCGGATAACCCGAGAAGATAAAGGTATCGATGCCTAAATCGGCATATTCCTGCATACGGGCCGCGACCGTTGGGCCATCGCCCACCAAGGCGGTACCTGCACCGCTGCGCACTAACCCCACACCAGCCCACAAATTCGGGCTGATTTCCAATTTGTCGCGATTGCCACCGTGCAGCGCAGCCATACGGTGCTGGCCGACAGAATCGGTGCGGGCAAAAGCGGCCTGCGCTTTGGCAATCGTGGCATCATCCAGATTGGCAATCAGGCGGTTTGCGGCCTGCCAGGCCTCTTCGTTGGTTTCTCGTACGATGACATGCAGGCGAATACCAAAGCGGATGGTGCGGCCTTGTGCGGCGGCTTTGGCACGAACCTGTTCTATTTTCTCTTTGACCAAATGCGGGGGCTCGCCCCACGTGAGATACAGCTCGACTTGCTCGGCGGCTAAATCCTGCGCTTCATCCGATGACCCGCCAAAATAGAGCGGAGGGCGAGGAAATTGCACCGGTGGCTGCATTAGGCTCGCGCCTTTCACGTGAATGTGCTTGCCTTCGTAATCGACAGTTTCGCCTTCCAGCACGCGACGCCAGATGCGGGTAAATTCTGCCGCAGACTCATAACGCTCTTTGTGGCTCAGATGTAAACCTTCGGCAGCCAGTTCCGTGGGATCACCGCCCGCGACCAAATTAAACAGTGCGCGACCGCCAGACAGTCTGTCGAGCGTAGCCGCCTGACGCGCCGCCAGCGTCGGCGAAATGATACCGGGACGCAGCGCGACCAGAAATTTCAGGCGCTGGGTGACGGTGATAAGAGACGCAGCAACCAGCCAGGAGTCTTC
>Ga0105856_1000348_pt1 | contig 24677 bp, 23 predicted proteins | sample OrgsoiDNA_201060_FD_89681 | JGI IMG/M metagenome (GOLD analysis project Ga0105856, IMG submission 89681) | Permafrost soil microbial communities from the Arctic, to analyse light accelerated degradation of dissolved organic matter (DOM) -... | ecosystem: Environmental > Terrestrial > Soil >...
TGACGATAACCAGAGCGACACTTAAGAAAGCGATGATACGGCGCATATATATATCCTTAGTGTGATTAAACACATACAGTATAAATAGAATGGCATCACGCTGTTGTCAGGCTAGCGTTAAGATATGTTAAGAGCATTATAAGAATTGAATAGTTTCGCCGCATCCCCCTGCTGTTATATTTCAGCGGGGAAATGTTTGTATTATTTTTGTAAGCTGTAAGAAAGTTAACCGAAAAACTCCTTTTCTCTCATGGTCAGCCTTATTTCTGCTTGTTATAAATTTCGTTAAGAACAGGTTTATGAAATAAATAAGGTGGATACTGTGAAAAAATCTCTATTACTGCTTTGTTGTGCACTGGCACTGCCTGTCGTCGCACAGGCAGGGGTGACGGTAGACGTCAACGTACCTGGCGTGTCGGTTCACATCGGAGATCAGGACCAGCGCGGATACTACTGGGATGGTTACGACTGGCGGCCACCGCAGTGGTGGCACGAACATCAGGGGCATCACGTAGGTGACCGCAATAATCATGGTATGTACTGGCGCGGTGACCGCTGGCAGCCTTCACCGCCACCGAAGCAATATTATGATCGTGCCCATGAACAACCACCACACCATCAGCAGCAGCAACATGGTGACCCTCACCATGATAGCAACGGGCATCAGAGCGGGCATGATAACCATCAGGGGAACGGACAGCCGATTCCACCAGACGGTCAACGTCACTAAGTCGGATCACTTTCCAAAGGCCAGCGCATATGTGCTGGCTTTTTTTATGGGCTTTTAGAAAATTTCGACAAAAAATGACATAGAATCGGTAGGATACTCACTTATTGACCCCCGTACCCGCTGATTTGCTGAGAGGCAATCGCGCCAGGATGCCCATTTTCATGCCGGACTTGTTCAAAACACTCCCTTCTTTCTCCGAGCTTGAACGGCGGCAAAAACGCCGGGATCGCCGCTTATTGATTCTGTTCACCGGGTTGCTGATTGCGGTTTTCCTTTTCAGCCTCTGCGCGGGCGAAAACTGGCTGTGGCCGGATAGCTGGTCAAGCCCACAAGGGCGGCTTTTCGTCTGGCAGTTACGCCTTCCCCGTGCAATCGCTGTGATTCTGGTAGGGGCAGGGCTGGCAGTCTCCGGTGCGGTTATGCAGTCCCTGTTTGAAAACCCCTTGGCTGAACCCGGACTGCTCGGCGTTGCCAACGGCGCCGGTGTGGCGTTGGTACTGTGCGTTATGTTGGGAAACGGCCTGCTACCGGTGTGGGTCATGAGCCTTTCTGCCGTCGGCGGTGCGCTGGTGATCACCTTCTTATTATTACACTTCGCAAGACAGCGCCTGCTCACTAATGCCCGCCTGCTTCTGGTTGGGGTCGCGATTGGTATTGTCTGTAGCGCCGTGATGACCTGGTCGGTCTACTTCAGCACTAATCTGGATTTACGCCAGCTAATGTACTGGATGATGGGCGGTTTTGGCGGGGTGGACTGGCGGCAAAGCTGGCTGGGCGCGATGCTCATTCCCGTGGTGGTCTGGATGATATTTCAGGGTAAAACGCTGAATCTGCTTTCACTCGGGATCGGGCAGGCGCAGCAATTGGGGGTCTCTGTGGCTGTATGGCGCAATCTGTTGGTTCTGGCGATCGGCTGGGTGGTGGGGCTGAGCGTGGCAATTGCCGGGGTGATTGGCTTCGTCGGGCTGGTGATCCCCCATATCTTGCGACTGTGCGGCATCACTGATCAGCGTGCTTTATTACCGGCATGTGCCCTGGTGGGCGGTGCAGTTTTGCTGTTAGCGGATGTCCTCGCCCGCGTTGCACTCTATTCTGCTGAATTGCCGATAGGCGTGGTGACAGCAACGCTCGGGGCGCCCATTTTCATCTGGCTGCTGGTCAAAGCCGGATGAATCAGACAGGATTGACCGACGATACGCCAGGGACGGGCTATCTTTGACTTTTCTTCATTTCGCCTACGGCCCTGAAACATCGGCCAATAACTGCAGGATATTAAAGATGAATAATGCAATTTTTGACCTTCCCCTGACAACAATTAACGGTGAAATCACGACGCTGGACGCCTATAAGGGCTCCGTGCTGTTGGTGGTTAACGTGGCGTCCCAGTGCGGACTGACCAAGCAGTATGAAGGCCTGGAAAAACTCTATCAGGCCCGTCACGGGCAGGGTTTTGAAGTGCTGGGCTTCCCGTGCAATGAATTTGGCGCTCAGGAACCGGGCACGGAGGAGGAGATCCAGAATTTCTGTACCACCAATTTTGGCGTCAAATTCCCGATGTTCAGTAAAATTGAGGTCAACGGTGAAAATCGCCATCCATTGTATAAAGCGTTGATTGCTGCCTGCCCGCAGGCAGTGAAACCGGAAGGGAGTGAATTTTATCAGCGCCTCGCAAGCAAAGGGCGTGAGCCGAAGCAGCAGGGCGACATTCTGTGGAACTTCGAGAAATTCCTGATCGGACGTGACGGTACCGTTATTCAACGCTTCGCGCCAGACATGACACCAGAAGATCCTTTGCTGACGGAAGCGATCGTACTCGCTCTGGCGAAATAGCTATTATATTGCTGAGCAGGGAGAGCCTATGCTGGAGTGCCATAACCTGAGTGTGCCGGGAAGATTGCAGGCGTTTACGAGCCATGTGAACGCAGGCTGCCGGGTGCATATTATCGGCCCAAACGGTGCCGGGAAAACCAGCCTGCTGGCATGCATTGCCGGGATGCTGGACGGGGGCGGGAGTGTCAACCTTGCCGGACACCCGCTCGACAGCTTATCCGGCAAGGCGCTTTCGCAGCTACGCGGTTATCTTTGCCAGCAATCCACACCGGTATCAATGATGCCGGTGTTTCAATTTCTCTCATTGCACCAGCCTGCGGGAGCGGATCCTGTTTTACTGGAGCAGACTATCGGCATGCTGACATCCGCCCTGCATTTGCAGAACAAGCTTTCAAGACCCGTAACGCGTCTGTCCGGTGGCGAATGGCAGCGGGTCCGGCTGGTTGCCGTACTGTTGCAAGTCTGGCCGACGCTTAACCCTCATGCCCACCTACTGCTGCTTGATGAGCCACTGAACAGTCTGGATGTTGCTCAGCAATTAGCCCTTGATAGCCTCATCACACAATTTTGCGCCAGCGGCGGCATTGCCGTCATCAGCGATCACGACCTCAACCATACGATGCACTATGCTGATCAGGTATGGCTGATGGCCGATGGCCGGGTTGAGAGGGCAGGAACACGTGAGGAGGTCATGCAAGTTGATCTTTTGGCGCCGATATTTGGCGTCAATTTCCAGATACACAACATGGCCGGACAACAGTGGCTTATGACGACAGTGGGGCATAATTGAGCAGATATACCTCGTTGCAGCCGGTTTGAATAATGTATGACATGCTTGTTTACAATCTACTTACGGTGAAAGTAGATTGCTCGCTAAGAATTAACTGCGCGCTGTTGAGGTCCCGTTAATAGAGCTTTTCAATCTTAGCAATAACCCAAAAATCATTCATCTCCCTGATATTCCTAATATATTTATTTAATAAATACTTGCCGTGTCACATATCTTTCTATTTTTCATCGAGTTAACTTGACGGGCCTTAAGGTTAAATTAAGATTAAGCTGTCAATGTACGTTCATTATTTCAGTTCTGCGTTTAATTATTGTTAACTGAGCGCGTACTAAAGTTTGTTTCGAGTAAATTACCTCTTGCGGGATTGTGTCATGGAAAATTTTTTGCCTTTCTCCCGTCCTTCGATGGGCGAGGAAGAAATTGAGGCGGTGAGTCATGTACTGCGCTCTGGCTGGATCACTACGGGCCCTCAGACGCATCAGCTCGAACAGGATTTTGCTGCAACCTTCGGATGTAAACATGCCATTGCTGTCAGCTCGGCAACCGGTGGGATGCACGTCACTCTCATGGCGCTGGGCATTGGCCCGGGCGATGAAGTTATTACCCCTTCTCAGACCTGGGTTTCTACCCTCAATATGATCGTTCTGCTGGGTGCAGAGCCGGTGATGATTGATGTTGACCCGGATACCCTGATGGTCAGCGCAGAAGATGTTGCTGCCGCCATTACGCCGAAAACCAAAGCGATTATCCCGGTGCACTACGCCGGCGCGCCTTTGGACCTCGACCCTCTCTACGCGCTGGCCGAAAAACATGGCATTGCCATTGTTGAAGATGCTGCGCATGCCGCGGGCACGCGTTACCGCGATCGCTGGATTGGTTCGCAGGGGACGGCTGTTTTCTCCTTCCACGCGATTAAAAATATGACCTGTGCGGAAGGTGGCCTGGTGGCGACCGATGACGACGAACTGGCAGCACGCGTTCGCGCGTTGAAGTTCCACGGTCTTGCGGTTGATGCATTTGATCGCGAAGTGCAGGGGCGTAAGCCACAGGCGGAAGTGATTGAACCGGGATTCAAATACAACCTTTCTGATATTCATGCGGCTATCGCCGTAGTTCAGCTGCGCCGTCTGCCTGAAATCAACGCGCGTCGTACAGAGCTCGCGAATCTGTATCTGCAAAAGCTTCAGGGGTCGCCGTTCCTGCCGATGAAGGTGCCGGAGTATCTGCATCTGCATGCCTGGCATCTGTTTATGATCCGTGTCGATGAAGCACGCTGCGGTATCAGCCGTGACGCACTGATGGAGCGCCTGAAAGCGCTCGGTATCGGAACCGGTTTGCATTTCCGTGCAGCCCATACGCAGAAGTATTATCGCGAACGCTATCCCGATTTAAGCCTGCCACACAGCGAATGGAACACCGACCGTTTGTGCAGTTTACCGCTGTTCCCTGATATGCAGGACAGCGATGTAGAGCGCGTTGTCGCGGCTCTGTTTTCTATTGCGGAGGCCAAGTAGTGGCGCAATTTGAACCTATTAAAAAAGTATCGATAGTCATACCGGTCTATAACGAGGAAGAGAGCCTGCCGGCACTGCTTTCCCGCACACAGGCCGCTTGCCGTCAGCTCACACAAAAATACGAAATCATCTTGATCGATGATGGCAGCAGTGACCGTTCTGCCGAGATGTTAAGCGAAGCGGCTGAACAGCCGGAGAACTGCATTATTGCTGTGCTGCTGAACCGTAACTACGGCCAGCACTCTGCTATCATGGCGGGTTTTAGCCACGTGTCAGGTGATCTTGTGATCACGCTTGACGCCGACTTGCAAAATCCACCGGAAGAAATTCCGCGCCTGGTGGCAAAAGCGGAAGAGGGCTATGACGTTGTTGGTACCGTGCGTGCCAACCGTCGTGATTCGTGGTTCCGTAAGTCTGCATCCAAGATGATCAACATGATGATCCAGCGAGCTACCGGCAAATCTATGGGTGACTATGGTTGTATGCTGCGCGCTTATCGTCGCCATATCATCGAAGCCATGCTGCATTGCCATGAGCGCAGCACGTTTATTCCTATTTTGGCCAATACTTTTGCGCGCAGAACTGTGGAAATTCCGGTGCAACATTCGGAACGCGAGTTTGGCGATTCAAAGTACAGCCTGATGAAACTTATCAACCTGATGTACGACCTGATCACCTGCCTGACAACGACTCCTCTGCGAATGCTGAGTGTGGTGGGTAGCCTGATTGCTCTGTTTGGTTTCGTACTGGCGGTATTCCTGATCTTGATGCGGTTAATCAATGGTCCGGAGTGGGCAGCTGAAGGGGTCTTCACCCTGTTCGCCCTGTTATTCATGTTTATCGGTGCGCAGTTTGTGGGCATGGGATTACTCGGTGAATACATCGGGCGAATCTATAATGATGTCCGTGCACGTCCCCGTTATTTCGTACAAAAAGTCGTTGGAATGCGTTCTGACGAAAACAGCCAGGAAGAAGAGTGATGAAAGCGATTGTATTTGCGTACCATGATATTGGTTGCGTCGGGCTACAGGCCTTGGTTGACGCTGGTTATGACGTACAAGCGGTATTTACTCATACCGATTCCCCAGACGAAAACAACTTTTTCGCCTCCGTTGCCCGCCTGGGTGCCGGATTAAACCTGCCGGTATATGCCCCTGAAGATGTGAATCATCCGTTATGGGTTGACCGCATCCGTGAATTGCAGCCGGATGTGATTTTCTCCTTCTACTATCGCAATATGATAAGTGATGACGTGCTCTCCCTGGCCCCTCAGGGCGGCTTCAACCTGCACGGTTCTTTATTGCCGCGTTACCGCGGTCGCGCACCGGTTAACTGGGCGTTGCTGAAAGGCGAAAAAGAAACCGGCGTGACTCTGCACAAGATGGTTAAACGTCCTGATGCCGGTGACATTGTTGCCCAGCGCGCTGTACCGATTAGCGCTGATGACATTGCTCTGACCTTGCATGCCAAAGTGCGCGATGCCGCACAGGTTCTGCTGGCAGACGTGTTGCCAAAAATGAAGCAGGGCGAGATTACCCTAACGCCGCAGGATGAATCTCAGGCCAGCTATTTTGGTCGTCGTACCGCCGCTGATGGTGAAATTCACTGGCACAAACCGGCAACCGAAATCAATAACCTGATCCGCGCTGTTACCGAACCGTATCCGGGTGCATTTACCTATCTGGGTCAGCGCAAAATGACCATCTGGCGTTCACGCCCGCTGGCGACTGCGCATGAAAAACAGCCGGGTACCGTGCTGTCAAGCGATCCGCTGATTGTGGCATGTGGCGAAGGCGCACTGGAAATTCAGGCGGGTCAGAGCGAATCTGGTCTCTACGTACAGGGTTCACGCCTGTCGCTGGAACTGGGGATCATGCCTGATGTGAAACTCAGCTCATTGCCGACGTCGGTCATGAAACGCCGTACGCGTGTGCTGATTCTCGGTGTGAACGGCTTTATCGGTAACCACCTGAGCGAACGTCTGCTGCGTGAAGATAACTATGAGATCTTCGGTCTGGACATCAGTTCAGATGCGATCAGCCGTTTCATGGATAACCCGCACTTCCACTTTGTTGAAGGTGACATCAGCATTCACTCCGAGTGGATCGAATATCACATCAAAAAATGTGACGTTATCCTGCCGCTGGTGGCGATTGCCACGCCAATCGAATATACCCGCAACCCGCTGCGCGTATTCGAACTCGATTTCGAAGAGAACCTGAAAATCGTTCGTGACTGCGTAAAATACAAAAAACGCATCATCTTCCCGTCGACGTCTGAAGTCTACGGCATGTGTGACGACAAAGAGTTCGACGAAGATACTTCACGTCTGATTGTTGGCCCGATCAACAAACAGCGCTGGATTTACTCCGTCTCCAAACAGCTGCTGGACCGTGTTATCTGGGCCTACGGCGTGAAAGAAGGCTTGCGCTTTACCCTGTTCCGCCCGTTTAACTGGATGGGGCCGCGTCTGGATAACCTCGATGCTGCACGTATCGGCAGCTCACGCGCCATCACCCAGTTGATCCTGAACCTGGTTGAAGGTTCACCGATCAAGTTGGTGGACGGCGGTGAGCAGAAGCGCTGCTTCACGGATATCAACGACGGTATCGAAGCACTGTTCCGTATCATCGAGAACAAAGAGAACCGTTGCGACGGGCAGATCGTGAACATCGGTAACCCGACTAACGAAGCCAGCATCCGTGAACTGGCAGAAATGCTGTTGCGCAGCTTTGAAGCGCATCCGCTGCGTGATCAGTTCCCACCGTTTGCCGGTTTTAAATCTGTGGAAAGCAGCAGCTACTACGGTAAAGGCTATCAGGACGTCGAGCACCGCACGCCTAGCATCAAAAATGCTAAACGTCTGCTGAACTGGACGCCTGAAGTTTCGATGGATAAAACCGTCGACAAAACCCTCGATTTCTTCCTGCGTTCGGTTAATCCAGACAGCCCTCAGGCATAACGGAATTTGTGCATGAAAAAAGTCGGACTACGAATTGATGTCGACACCTGGAGCGGCACCCGAAAGGGTGTCCCTCAATTACTGCGTGTTCTGGAAAAACATCACATCACGGCCAGTTTTTTCTTCAGCGTAGGTCCGGACAACATGGGGCGTCATTTATGGCGCCTTTTACGTCCGCGCTTCCTGTGGAAAATGCTGCGCTCTAATGCGGCGTCACTGTACGGGCTGGATATTCTGCTGGCCGGGACAGCGTGGCCGGGTAAGAAAATCTATCGCGATTTCGCTCCGCTGATGAAAGAGACGGCAGAGCGCGGTCATGAAGTGGGCTTGCACGCCTGGGATCATCAGGGCTGGCAGGCGAAAGTGGCGAAATGGTCCAAACCTGAGTTGGAAAAACAGGTTCGCCTCGGGCTGGAAGCACTGCAAAACAGCATCGGCAGAACGGTGGATTGCTCGGCGGTAGCTGGCTGGCGTGCCGATCAGCGGGTGATTGACGTCAAACAGATCTTTGGTTTTCGCTACAACAGCGATTGCCGGGGCAAACGACCTTTCCTGCCGCTGCTGGAAAACGGCGCAACGGGCACGGTACAGATCCCGGTGACCTTACCGACCTATGACGAAGTCATTGGCAATGAAGTGACCACGGCGACGTTTAATGATTTTATCCTGCAGGCCATCGAACATGACAACGGCGTACCGGTCTATACCATTCACGCCGAGGTAGAAGGTATGTCGCTGGCCGAGATGTTTGACGATTTGCTGACCCGCGCCGCCCAACAGGGCATTCAGTTCTGTGCGCTGGGTGAATTATTGCCAGACGATCTCTCCAGTTTACCAACCGGCCGTGTCGTTCGTTCCTCCTTCCCTGGACGGGAAGGGTGGTTAGGTTGCCAGCAAGAAGGTTCTTCCTGATGTTGAAAGCGTACAAAGGTGTGTGGAGCACCGTTCTCCTCCTGTTCTTTGCTCTGGTTTATCTGGTTCCGCTCAATACCCGTCTGCTCTGGCAGCCTGATGAAACCCGCTATGCGGAAATCAGCCGCGAAATGCTGCAACGGGGCGACTGGGTCGTACCGCATCTGCTGGGTCTGCGCTATTTTGAAAAACCGGCGGCAGGCTATTGGTTTAATAACCTCAGCCAGATGATCTTCGGTGATACTAACTTTGCCGTGCGTTTCGGTTCAGTATTCTGCACGCTGCTCAGTACGATAATGGTGTTCTGGCTGGCGATGCTGATGTGGCGTAACCGTCAGACGGCCTGTGTTGCTGCGCTGATCTATCTCTCTTTCCTGCTGGTTTTCACTATCGGAACCTACAGTGTTCTTGATCCGATGATCACGTTGTGGATGACTGCGGCAATGGTCGCCAGTTATTACTGTATGCGGGTCACCAGTACCCGGCATAAGGCACTGAGCTGGATAGCGCTCGGCCTGGCCTGCGGTATGGGCTTTATGACCAAAGGTTTCCTGGCGCTGGCCGTTCCGGTGATTGCTGTACTGCCGATTATCTGGCGTGAGAAAAAGTTCAAAACCTTGTTTGGCTGGGGGCCACTAGCGATCCTCAGTGCTGTTTTGCTCAGCCTGCCCTGGGTATTGGCGATCGCACAACGCGAGCCGGACTTCTGGAACTACTTCTTCTGGGTCGAACATATTCAGCGTTTCGCTGAACAGAACGCCCAGCACAAAGCGCCGTTTTGGTACTACATTCCGGTGGTCTTCCTTGGTGCATTGCCGTGGATGGGATTACTGCCGGGCGCGGTGATCGGCGGATGGACCAAACGCGTAATGCGTCCTGAGCTCTTTTTCCTGCTCAGCTGGGCGGTGATGCCGCTGATTTTCTTTAGCATCGCAAAAGGAAAGTTGCCGACGTACATCCTGCCGTGCTTTGCGCCGCTGGCGTTACTGATGGCCGATTATCTCGACCAGATACGTATTTCCGGTCGGCTGAAAGCCCTAAGGGCCAACGGTATTATCAACATTGTCTTTGGTGTACTGGCTGTGGTCGCGTTGGTCATCATTTCCGGGCGCTTACCGCTGCATATCAAGCCTGTTTATACAGCCGCAGAGTTCCCGAAAGTCGTTATTGCCATGTTGTGCTTCGTAGTTTGGGCACTGGCGGGGGCGCTCAGTCTGACCTCGCTGCGTAATCGCTGGTATTGGGCGGCGGCCTGCCCACTTGTTCTGGCTTTGCTGGTGGGTCAGGTTATTCCGCAAAAAGTGATCGACTCCAAACAACCGCAGGCATTTATTGATGCCAATATTTCGATGTTAAAAGAGAGCAAGTACGTGCTGGCAGATAACGTTGGAATCGCCACCGGGCTCGCCTGGACGCTCAAGCGTAATGACATCCTGATGTACGATGAAAAAGGCGAGCTGCAATATGGCCTGGGCTATCCGGATGCACAGCATCGTTATATTGATGCGAAGAGCTTCCCGATATGGCTGCAAAATGCGCGTCAGCAGGGCAATGTGACAGTGGCCGTGAAGCAAGAGAGTATCGATACCGATAACTCCAAACTTCCGCCACCGGATAAAGTCGTTGAAATGGATCGCTTAGCGCTGTTGTTCTACAGCAAGCTGCCATGACCGGTTATTTGCTGGTGCTGGTGGTCAGCGTGCTGACCTGCGCAGGACAGCTTTGTCAGAAGCAAGCCGCGCAGGTAGGTAAGGGCGATGTTGCCCGGGTACTGCGCTGGCTGGCGCTGGCCGTCGGTCTGCTGGGATTTGCCATGCTGCTGTGGCTGCGTGTGTTGCAGCAGCTGCCGCTCAGCATCGCCTATCCGATGCTCAGCCTGAATTTCGTGCTGATCACCCTCAGTGCGCGCTGGGTATTCAAAGAGCATGTTGACCGGCGCCACTGGGTTGGCGTCGGTTTTATCATGTTAGGGATAGCGCTGATGAGTATTAACGCATGAAGACCAACGAACTGATGAAAGGCTACGCCTGGGGCTGTGCCAGTTTGCTGTTAGTGACGCTGGCCCAACTGCTGATGAAGTGGGGAATGGTGCAAATCCCGCTGCTTTCACTGTCTGAGATACAGATGTCGTGGTTTTTCAATCACCTGACGGCGCTGATTGCGGTGGGTTTGGGTATCACCGGCTATGTTTTGTCTATGGTGTGCTGGTACTTCACGTTGCGCGTATTGCCGCTGCACCGGGCCTATACGCTGCTTAGTCTGAGTTATGCGCTAGTCTATCTGGGTGCAGTGACGCTGCCCTGGTTCAATGAAGACGTCCATCTGCTGAAAACCTGCGGCGGACTGCTGGTATTGTTTGGCGTCTGGCTTATCCACAGTAAGCCAAGCCAGCAAGCCCACTGAAAGCGATAAATTCCAACAAATTTGCCTTTTTCGATTGGATGGCGGATAAAATAGCGTTAGATTCTTTTTATCCTCAAATAACCAGATCTTAGCGCGCAGTGGTGTGTTCCGGCAAAATCCCGGCCAGACCGTGTCACTGTGACCGTCATCCCTGAAGGAAAGACAGCCATGCGTTGGAAGACCGGAACATTTTACTCCCTGCTGATTTTCGCCGCGCTGGTGCTTAACGGCTGTAGCAGTCATGCGCCCCCGCCGAGTGGTAAATTGTCCGATTCCATCGCCGTAGTGGCACAATTGAACGACCAGCTTAGCCAGTGGCATGGTGCGCCCTACCGTTATGGCGGGCTCCAGCCGAGTGGTGTTGACTGTTCAGGCTTTGTTTTCCGTACTTACCGTGACCGCTTTGGTGTGATATTGCCGCGAACAACGGTCGCGCAGACCAAAATCGGTAATAAAGTCTCCCGCGATGAACTGCTTCCAGGGGATCTGGTGTTTTTCAAAACCGGTAGTGGTGAAAACGGCCTACACGTCGGCATTTACGATACGGGCGATCATTTTATTCACGCATCCACCAGTCAGGGCGTAACCCGCTCCTCACTCGATAATGTCTACTGGCGCAAGGTCTACTGGCAGGCGCGGCGAATCTGAGGTTCATTTGCCGCCTTGCTGCACCAGAATTCTTCTGGTTAATCAATCCTGTCGATCCCCCTGCGGCGACTGCGTATTTAGCCCCCTTTTAACCTGTTATCATCACGTCAGACTTCTTTCAGGATGAAACGTGATGAAACCTCTCAGACTACTGCTTTCCGACTCCTACGATCCCTGGTTTAACCTCGCCGTGGAAGAGTGTATCTTCCGTCAGATGACCACCCAGCGGGTACTCTTCCTATGGCGCAATGCTGAGACGGTGGTGATCGGTCAGGCGCAAAATCCGTGGAAGGAGTGCAATACCCGCCGTATGGAACAGGACGGGATCCGTCTTGCCAGACGCAGCAGCGGTGGCGGCGCGGTGTTTCACGATCTGGGGAATACCTGTTTTACGTTCATGGCAGGCAAGCCGGAATACGACAAGAGCGTATCAACGGCGATTATTCTTAATGCATTGACATCGCTGGGTATCAACGCCAGCGCTTCAGGGCGTAATGATCTGGTGGCTAACACCGCTGATGGTGAACGCAAAATTTCGGGTTCGGCCTATAAAGAAACGCAGGATCGCGGATTTCATCACGGCACCTTATTACTCAATGCCGACCTCAGCCGTCTGGCAAATTATCTGAATCCCGATCCGAAAAAATTGCAGGCCAAGGGGATCACCTCGGTGCGTTCACGCGTCGCTAACCTGAGTGAACTCATTCCCGATATTAATCATCCGCAAGTGTGCAATGCCATTATCCACGCCTTCTTTGACTGGTATGGCTTAGAGGTCGAGCCGGAAATTATATCTCCTGACGTCTTCCCAGACTTGCCCGGTTTCCCGGAACAATTCGCTAAACAGAGCAGTTGGGAGTGGAATTTCGGTAAAGCGCCCGCATTCAGCCATTTACTGAATGAGCGCTTTGTATGGGGCGGTGTGGATATTCATTTTGATATTTTAAAAGGACGGATCAGCCGCGCGCAGATTTTTACCGACAGCCTCAATCCGGCACCATTAAATGATCTGGCGCTGCAACTGATTGATACGCTTTATCGGGCGCAGGAAATAGAAGAAAAATGTCTGCATGTCATCGCGCAATATCCGGCACAGCAGGCGGAGCTTAGTGAGCTGCAGCATTGGCTGGTGGGTTGCGTAAAATGATAGCAGGCTAAATTTCTACCACAACGGAGGGGAAACTCCTTCGACGCGTGGCAAAATTAATGGATCCCGCCCTAATTTCCTCAGTTGCGCGAATGGATAGCTAGCGATAAGATTGAGCGATAACGCCTTATTTCCCCTTGTGAGCGCCTGTAAAGAGAGAGCGATACAGCAAGGGGAGATTTTAAAGACATTGATTTTGCTTCTTTTCAGGAAATCTGGACACCATGCTTAACACCGGACCGGCACTTTTTGGTATCAGTAACAGAACTGTTTCGGGACTGCCCCGAAGCCCCGCTACCTTTCTGACTTGATTGATATACAACAAAGTTATTAATCATTATGTAGCGCCGTTGATGTTTTGGAAAAAAATGAAAATACAATTCGATGCGGCCTTTAACAGCTCCTACTTCTGCCAGCCAATATATTCCGGTAAAGGGAAACTATTAGCGGTTGAATTAATTTGTCGATTTGCCAGTACAGACAGCAAGCTAATAATGCCGACTGAACTGGTTTTGAATTTATTAAATACCCAGCAATTAACCCACTTTTTAACCGAACAATCTGCCTGGGCCAGAGAGCACGCGCTCTGGTTTGAGAAGAATCAGGTAATACTCAATATTTCCATCGAAGACAAACTGGTCAAAATTATTATTGAGAATGCTGAAATACGTGATGGCCTTAAGGCCTCGCCTTTTCTTCATCTCAGTCTCAGCGAGTCATTTCCGCAACTTTCCGAAGGCAAGCGCAATTCACAGTTGATGGCGTTAAAAAGCGATTTCACGCTATGGCTGGATGGTTTTGGATCAGGCAATGCCAATATGGCCGCCGTCTTCGATCATATTTTCAGTTGGGTGAAGCTTGATCGCGGCCTGTTTTGGGAACTCTATGAGGGTGAAAACTTCACCATCGTCCTTCCTTCATTGATAAGAAACATTAACCGTTTCTGCCGCAATATTGTGATTGACGGTCTGGATAACGCTGAACATTTCGACGCCCTTAACAAGAGCGAAGTTCAGGGTATGAAGGGGCAGCTATGGCCCGGCGTCGAACCCGGCGAGCTGGATCATTTATTACGAAGCCCTGCTCAATTTCACTAATATGCCCGCCATCCTTTACGCTGACAATGCGTAGGTATTCAGAATTTCCCCCCGGCACTTACCTGTGTAAGCTCCGGGGTTTCATTCCTTTGCCGCCCTGATTCAGCTTAAAGGAAGTTGAAGATAAGATGCCGGCAGCATCTTTTTCATCCAGGATTATGTACCTGAATGTAATCTCCCTGCTTTTACTCTGTATTAATCGATGCTCTGTGGTTCTACACTGCAAGAAAGGGGGGACTTATGCCACAGTTTGAACATCACTATGCCGACCAGCTCGGCGGTTTTTATACCACACTCAAACCCACGCCGTTAAAAGGCGCAAAGCTGCTCTATCACAGTGAGCCGCTTGCGCAGGAACTGGGATTGGACGCCCATCTGTTTGATGCCGAACATCGTCAATACTGGTGCGGCGAGGCCTTTTTCCCTGGTATGAAACCTCTTGCACAAGTTTACAGTGGCCACCAGTTTGGCGTTTGGGCGGGGCAGCTGGGGGACGGCCGTGGGATTTTACTCGGTGAGCAGGTACTGCCTGACGGTCGTCGCTATGACTGGCACCTGAAAGGCGCCGGGCTGACGCCATATTCGCGTATGGGCGATGGTAGAGCGGTATTACGCTCCGTCGTGCGTGAATTTCTGGCGTCAGAGGCGCTGCACCATTTATCCATTCCGACCACCCGTGCGCTGAGTATCGTCACCAGCGACGAGCCCGTATTTCGCGAACAGCCTGAACGCGGCGCAATGCTGATACGCGTGGCGGAAAGCCATATCCGTTTCGGCCATTTTGAACACTTTTACTACCGCAAGCAGCCTGAGCAAGTTAAACAGCTGGCTGACTACGTGATTGCCCACCACTGGCCGCATCTGCTGGAGAGCGAAAGTGACCCGTCCCGGCGTTATGCGCTTTGGTTGCAGGACGTAGTGGAGCGGACGGCAAGGCTGATTGCTCAATGGCAAAGCGTCGGTTTCGCTCATGGCGTGATGAATACCGATAACATGTCGATTCTTGGCCTGACCATCGACTTCGGCCCGTATGGTTTCCTCGACGATTACCAGCCCGGTTATATCTGTAATCACTCAGACCATCAGGGGCGCTACAGTTTTGATAACCAGCCCGCAGTGGCCTACTGGAACCTGCACCGTCTGGCGCAGACGCTCTCCGGCCTGATGAGCGCCGAACAGTTGGAGGGCGCCGTTAATGCTTATGAACCGGCGCTGATGGTAGCCTATGGCAAACTGATGCGCGGCAAATTAGGGTTCTTTACTGAAGATAAGCGAGATAATGATTTGCTGACCGGCTGGCTGGGTCTGATGGCGAAAGAGGGGCGCGATCACACCCGCACCTTCCGCCTGCTCAGCGAGGTTGAGCAGCAACAGTCGGCGTCACCGCTGCGCGATGAGTTCATCGATCGCGAGGCTTTTGACAGCTGGTATCAGCAGTACCGTCAGCGGCTGCAAAAGGAAGGGCAGGATGACGCCACGCGCCAGCAGGCGATGAAGCTCTCTAATCCGCGTATTATTCTGCGTAATTATCTGGCCCAGCAGGCGATTGAAAGGGCAGAGCAGGATGACATCAGCGTATTGACCCAGCTACATCAGGCACTGCGTGACCCCTACAGCGACGCACCGCAATATGATGCGATGGCGGCTTTACCTCCGGACTGGGGAAAGCATCTGGAAGTCTCCTGCTCCAGCTAAAACCTGTATTACTGCCGCAGGAACACTTGCGGCACCGCGGTTTCAGGATGCCAGTTTACGCCGAGGTCGGCCTGATACCAGCGGGCGAGGATCTCTGCGGTCAGCACGTCAGCTGGCTTACCTGATGCCACCACACGCCCTTCATGCAGCAAGACAATCCGGTCGGCATACAGTGCGGCCAGATTCAGGTCATGCAATACACAACACACAGACAGCGGGCTTTCGCGCGTCAGCTGGCGTAGCAGACGCAGCGTATGCTGTTGATGATAAAGGTCCAGCGCGGAGGTTGGCTCATCGAGAAACAGCCAGCGGGGCGAGGGCTGCGGTTGCCAGAGCTGACTTAATACGCGGGCCAGCTGTACCCGCTGCTGCTCACCGCCGGAAAGCTGACGATAGTCGCGATCGGCCAGTGTCAGGCAGTCGGTTTGCGCCATGACCTGATGCAACGCTTCGGCATTATGGGTTTTCGCGTGAGGCGCGCGGCCTAGGGTGATGATTTGCCGCACGCTGAAACCGAAAGCCAGCTCGCTGCTTTGACGCATCACCGCACGGGTGCGTGCCAGTTCCTGCGGGGGCCAGTTTGCGAGCGCTTTACCCTGCAATTCACAACGCCCCTGATCCGGTTGCAAAAAACCGGTCAGCAGACGCAATAACGTTGACTTGCCCGCCCCGTTCGGCCCGATCAGCGCGACCAGTTCGCCCCCCTTCAGCTCAAGGGAAACGTCGTCGATTAACCGGCGGTGACCGGCAGAAAAACACAGATTTTCCGCCCGCAACGTGGAAGAAGAGTGAGTCATCGGCGCGTTCCCGGACGTAAAATAAGCCATAAAAAATAGGGTCCTCCCAGCAGGCTGGTCAGCAGCCCGACGGGCATTTCGGCGGGGGCGACCAGAGTTCTTGCCAGTGTATCGGCCAGCAGTAATAAACAGGCTCCGCCGAGGGCAGAACCGGGCAGCAGCCAGCGGTGGTCGGCGCCGACACGCATACGTAAAAGATGCGGGATAACCAGCCCGATAAACCCGATAACCCCCGTCACGGCCACCGCAACACCGACCAGCAGAGCACTGAGTAGCAATAACTGTAACTGCGTCTTGCGAACATTCACCCCGAGATAGTGTGCATCTTCGTCACCCAGCTGTAATAAATTCAGGCGGCGTGACAGGAAAAAGGTTGTAAGGCACGCGGGTAGAATCAGCGTCGTTGCCACGGTAAGCGTTGACCACTGCGCCTGACCTAAGCTGCCCATGCTCCATAACGAAAACTGGCGCAGCTGTTGGTCATCGCTGACGTAAGTCAGCACGCCCACTGCCGCACCGCACAGTGCATTAATGGCAATTCCGGCCAGTAACAGGCGCGACAGATTACCGTGGCCGAAACGGCTCAGGGTAAATACGATAAGTGAAATCACCAGACTGCCTGCAAAAGCTGCAAACATATGTCCGTACAGGGCGACCACCGGCGGCAGGGAGAGCGGCATCACGATAATCAACGCGACAAACAGCGCTGCGCCGCTGCTGATACCCAGTAATCCGGGGTCAGCCAGAGGATTACGAAACAGCCCCTGCATCACCGCACCGGAACAGGCGAGGGCGCAGCCCACCACCACCGCAAGCAGCACCCGTGGCAGGCGGATCGTCAGCCAGATTTGCCACATACCGTCATCCAGCGGACGGCTTATAAGTGTGAGTAAAGGCAACGACATGGCACCAGAATTCACCGCAATCACTGCCAGAATCAACAAGATGGCTGTCAGTCCCAGTAGCACCCTGACCGGGGTGCTACTGCGCAGATATGCGCGTATGGTCAGCGAACTCATTATTTAACCTGTTCCGCGGCCTGACGCAGGGTGGCCAGCACTGTCGGGGTTTCAAGGCCAAAGCCCAGCAGCGACATATCATCCAGTACCAGCACCCGATGATTTTTCCCCGCAGGCGTCAGCGCCAGACCCGGCAATTTCCAAACCTGATCCATCCCGCCCAGCGTGCGAACGCCATCGGTGGTGATCAGCAGCAAATCCGGTGCGCTGGCAATAATGCCCTCCTGCGATAACGGCCGGTAACGGGTGAATCCCTGCATGGCATTTTGCGCGCCCGCTGAGGTTATCATCGCGTCTGCGGCCGTGTTCTGCCCTGCAGCCAGCGCAGTGGTTCCGCCATGATTCATCACAAACAGGATTTTGACCGCTAACGGCCCATGCTTCACGGCTGCTAACTGCTGACGATACGTCGCAATCAGTTTTTCACCTTCAGACTGCCGGTTGAGGGCATTGGCGATCACTTCAATTTTTTGCACAACCGTATCAAGCGTAGTATTGCCGGGGATCCGCACCACGGTCACGCCGTTTTGCGCCACCTGTTGTAATACCAGTGACGGCTCTGCCAGTTCGCTGCTCAGCACTAACGTGGGTTTCATGGCCAGAATACCTTCGGCATTCAACTGGCGCATGTAACCCACGTCGGGCAACGTTTTTACTCTCTCAGGATGCAGGCTGGTGCTGTCACGGGCCACCATCTCATCACCGGAACCCAGCGCATAGACGATTTCCGTCACATCGCCGCCGATGCTGATCACGCGTTCTGCCGCATGCGACAGTGGGGCCAGCAAGCCTGTCAGCGTGATCATTACTGCACTCAACCGACGATTCATGCGGCGATGTCCTCGTTGCGCAGCGCGGCGACCTGCTCGCGCCATTGCTGTTGTTCCGGCTGGCCTTCCGTCCTCTGACCGTAGAGCTGCGCGATTTGCGTGCCGTCAGCGGCGAACAGTTCCAGGCTGGTGACAAACCCGTCTTTGGTCGGTTTACGCGTGACCCAGCTTTCCGCAATGGCGCCTTCAATCAGATGCAGGGTAAAGCGCGAATTGAAGATGTTGATCCAGTCGCCGTGCGGTCTGACTGTCTCGATTTCACCGGTGAAAATCTGCACGCAACCCGGATTGCCAACGAAAATCATAATTTCGTTTTTCTCATCACGCGCCGCGCCCAGAATTTGCGCCAGTGACCTGTTATCCACGCTGTACGCCAGATCATCGCCTACGGCGCGGAAGGCCTGCTGACGGCTGAGGTTATTGCGGCGCAGCAACTGGAAAAACTGGTGAACGTCGGTCATGGCACGCCATTCAGCATCTATGTCCGCGGTGTCTGGTTGAGCAGCATCTAACGGTTTTTGCCCCGACGTTATTGCTAACGGCGGATTTTCTCCGCTGCGGTACTGCGTCACCAGAGCATCCCAGACGGCCATGTCTGTTTCACCAGTGGTATAAACTTTGTGGACCGCATTGCCTGTCGCGTCAAAAAACTGAATGCTGTGGCGATCGCCCTTCGGGTGACTTTCCGTCATGCAAAAGATATGCACCCAGTGCTGGAGGAACAGACGCAGATCCAGCGCCCGCGGGTTGAGGATCAGGCCTGCATGACCGTTCAGATGCTGATTCTCATACCGACCCAGTTGTTCATGTACGGCGTATTCATTGCGGGTGATGGATTTGGTTTCACCCACCTTTTCCAGGGCGGTCAGCAATGTGCGGGCGTCAACGTCCAGACGGCCAGCATCGTGAGGAACGCGCAGATGCGTCAGCTCAGCTTCGCTGATGGTGAGAATTTCGGCCAGATCACGCGCATATTTTCCAGGGTTGGCTTCTTTTGTCTGCAGATAATTTTCGTAACTTATTGAATTCATTGTGCTGTCCTCGCAGGTGTTTTTTTGATAACGCCCGGCACTTTGTCCGGGCGGGGAAAAGGGAAGGAATAACCCGTTACCACTGATAGCTGACGAACAACTTGGCGTTGCGTCCGTCCTGCGGAATGCCCTGTGGTGAATAAGATTCTTTGTCAAAGGCATTACCCAGCACCACGGCGGTGGTCATGCCTTTCCAGCTGTTCTGACCTTTATAACTGACATAGAAGTCGTTGATGGCATAACCCGCCTGATCGGCATAGTCGGACGTTACGTGCGTAGAGCGTTCAACAAAAGTGCCGACCCAACCAAGCGAGAAAGCGGTTTGCGCGACAGGGACGTCAAGCGTACTGACTACGGTGTCCGGGTTAATGCTGGCAATCCAGTCACCGGTTGCTTCATCTTTACCCCGGGTGCGGTTATAGGCCACATCCCATGAGAACCAGTCGGTTTTGTAACTCATAGTGGCGTCCCAGCCCCACAGTTTTGCCCGGTCAATGTTGGTCGAGTACGTGCTGCAATCGATGCAATAAGGTCCGTTACGGCCGAAACCGAGATTCATGGTGACGCCGGTGGTGATGTAATCCTTCGCCTTGGTATCAAAGTAGCTGGCTTTAAACTGCAGATCGTCGTCAGCCATCATCAGGTCATTGAAGCGCAAACCGAAACCGTATTCCTGAGTTTCATTAGTTTCAGGCTTCAGATTTGGGTTCGGCACCCAGTTATTGGTGATAGTGGTCCTGCCCATAGGGATGGAGAAGTGCACCGAGTCGTTGTACATCTCGCCCATGGTTGGCGCGCGGAATGCTTGCGCGTAGGAGCCAAACATCATCAGCCAGTCAGTCGGGTTGATGCTCATCGCGCCACGGGAAGACCACTTATCGGCGTCGACATCGGCGTAACCGTCGCTGCTGCCACGGTAGTTGTCGTAACGTGTACCGGCCAGAATCGAGACCGGCAAGTCACGCAGCGTTATCTCATCCTGCAACCAGCCGGATCCGAAATTAATGTCCGCCTGCGGGAAACTGGTGGTGGCACCGCCGGGGGTTTGTTCCTGCTTGTAGGCTTCACTGCCGTACGTCAGCAAGTGTGCGGCAAAGGTGTCAGTAAACACGCGAGAGCGGTTTTCCAGCTTGGCACCTTTAGTGGTCTGTTTGCGCTCTTCCTCACTGCCGCCATCCGGGCGGGCATTGATTTCCACTTCGGAATAGTAGACATCGGCTTTCGCATCCAGCCAGTCCTGATCCAGAGGTTTGAGGTTATAGCTTAGCTGGGCATCACGCTGAATAGTCGAACGGTCAGTCCAGACGTTACCGCTGGAGACATCCGGCGTCTGCGGATTTTTTGGTTCTTTAGCGCGGTTATCGTAATAGCGAAGATTGGTGCTGACTGACTGTGCCGGGTCAATCTGCCAAGTGCCTTTTGCCAGCACGTTGCTGATGGTTTCATCGTTCGGAGCATTAAAGCTGTCGCTCTGCTTGATGTCGCCCACGTCACGGGTTCCAAAAGAGAGCAGCCCGTCGAAATTATCGGTTTTACCATAGGTGCTGGCACCCATGCCGAGGCTGTGATCGCCTGTCGCACCCGTGCCGAAGATACGGTATCCCATGTCCTGACCGGGCAGCAGCAAGTCAGATGCATCGACAGTTTCATAAGAGACGACGCCACCCAGCGCGCCACTGCCGTAAAGCAGGGCAGACGGACCGCGTACAACTTCGATTCGTTTGACCAAGCCGGGATCAATAAAGGTGCTGTTGAGGTGCCCGGTGTCCGTGCCCTGACGGATGCCATCTACCAGTGTCAGCACGCCACGGCGATCGTAGCCGCGCAGAGAAATGTCCTGACCGTTAGTGCGGCCGGTACCGCCAACGCTCAGCCCGGGAACGCGGCGCAGCATGTCAGCGGACGACGACGAGGTCAGGCTTTCTGCGCTGGTGCCGTCAATCACCGTTACCATCATCGGTGCTTCAAAACTGTCGCGGGCATTACCTGTCGCGGCCACAGTTAAGGTGTCCTCCTGGGCTCTCTTGCTGGCGTCAGAATTTTTTCCAGGGGAATTGGAAAACGGTGTTGTGGTGTCGGCCTGGGCTACCAGCGGCAGAGCGCAGGCAATTGCCAGACTCAGTGATGAAAAACGCAGCCGTGTGGTAAGGGAGTGAAGCATGGGGCAATTCTCCGTATGTTTTCACATATCAATAGATTTGCTGGCTGCCTTGATCCTCGGACCTGGGTGGCTGGCGGTAAAGTGGATAGGGTGTACCGGTTATTTTGTCAGTATCAGTTTTCCGGCTTTGGTCTGACGCAACTGATAGCGTTGTCCATGATGAATAATGGTGGCGACGCCAGCATTGCCCAGCAGATCCGCGCTGGAAATAAATAGCCCGCGGTCAGCCTCTCCATCCGGACTTTTCAGCGATAAATCGCCGATGTCGGGTGACGTAATGTGTTCAGGTTGGTCATTCATAGTTACAAACGTTAATGGTAATTAATATCAATGTGAGAATCATTATCAAATCATTGACACAGTACATCAAGAGAAATCTGATGTTAAATCGTCAGTTATCTGACGCTTAACCACAAATCCCGCAAGGAAAGGGGAAAACTGTGAGGGAAATCAGCGGTTGCGAAGAAGTGACAGGAAAGTGTTAAGCGGAAAATTGCATTAAAAAGGGGCAACACGATGTTGCCCCCTGGAAACGAATGAAATATGAATCGGGATGGGATCAGAAACGGCTGTCAGTCGCCTCGGCCAACATGGCCAATAAGGTCTCTGTATCTTCCCAGCTCAGGCAAGGATCAGTGATGGATTTACCATAAGTGAGTGGTTTACCCGCCCCAATCAGCTGTGTGCCTTCTTCCAGGAAGCTTTCGGCCATTATCCCGGCGATGGCAGTTGAGCCACTGCGGATTTGCTGGCAAATATCTTCTGCTACTTTTAGCTGCAAGCGATGCTGTTTCTGGCAGTTACCATGACTGAAATCGACCACCAGGCGCTGTGGCAAATCGAACTCTGACAGACTGCGGCAGGCTTCCTGCAAATCATCAACATGGTAGTTTGGCTTCTTGCCCCCACGCATGATCACGTGACCATAAGGGTTACCTGCCGTGCGATAGATGGTCATCTGACCGGTTTTATCCGGTGAAAGGAACATATGGCTGGCGCGCGCTGCGCGGATGGCATCGATAGCGATGCGGGTATTGCCGTCAGTGCCATTTTTGAAGCCCACCGGGCACGACAGGGCCGAAGCCATTTCACGGTGGATCTGGCTTTCCGTCGTGCGCGCGCCAATCGCACCCCAGCTGATCAAATCAGCAATATACTGGCCGATCACCATGTCCAGGAATTCTGTGGCGGTAGGCATACCCAGTTCGTTTATTGCCAGCAGAACTTTACGGGCCAGTTCGATGCCGTGATTTACCCGGTACGAGCCGTTAAGCTCGGGATCAGAAATCAAGCCTTTCCAGCCCACCACGGTGCGCGGTTTTTCAAAATAAGTGCGCATCACGATTTCAAGACGGTCCTGATAACGTTCGCGCAGAACGTTCAGTTTCGCGGCGTAATCTATTGCGGCTTCTATATCGTGGATGGAGCAGGGGCCAACCACCACGAGAAGCCGCGGGTCTTCGCCGCTGATGATTTTTTCAATTCGTTTACGTGATGCCATCACGTTTTGTGCAACCGACTGGGAAACAGGCAGTTTTTCTGCCAGTGCCTGAGGTGTGATCAGGCTGTCGATGCGCGTCGTACGCAGTTCATCTGTCTGTGACATGTGATTCTCTAAATTTTTTTCTTCGCTACGGCAGGAATACCGGGAAGTGATGGCGATCACAATAACGCAAAATTGGATGTTTTCAACCACCGACGACAGGTTATGCCGTCTATGTCAGTAAAAGCCGCTAAAACATGCGGCGGCTCATGCCAAAGCTGTCCATGATTTTGGCCGAAATCTCTTCAACGGAATAGTTTGTACTGTTGAGATAGCGGATCTGATTTTTACGGAAAAGTGCCTCGACCTCGGACACCTCCATCCGGCACTGACGCATTGACGCGTAACGGCTGTTTTCTACCCGCTCCTGACGTATGGCGGATAACCGTTCTGGGTCGATCGTTAAGCCGAACAACTTATGTATATGCGGTTTTAGGGCGGGAGGCAGCTGGATGTTGTCCATATCATCGGCCGTAAAAGGATAGTTGGCCGCCCGGATACCAAACTGTAATGCCAGATAGAGGCTGGTCGGGGTTTTGCCGCAGCGTGAAACACCGAGTAGGATCACCTGCGCCTGATCCAAATTGCGTAATGAGATACCGTCGTCATGCGCCAGCGTGTAGTCAATGGCCGCAATGCGGGCGTCATATTTGCTGATATTGCTGGCCGTCAGACCGTGGGTACGGTTGGCTACAGGTGTTGGGTCAACACCCAGCTCATTTTGCAACGGAGCCACCAAAGCCTGAACGATGTCCTGACAGAAGCCTTCGCTGCTGACAATAATGTCGCGGACCTCCCGCGAAATAATTGAATAAAACACCAGCGGACGCGCCCCGGTCTTCTCATAAATTTCATTGATTTGCAGGCAGACAGCTTTCGCACGGCCCTCATTTTCGACAAAAGGCAGGGAAAACGTGGTGGCGTTCACCGGGAATTGTGATAGCACAGCATGGCCCAATACCTCTGCCGTGATGGCCGTACCGTCTGAAATATAAAATACGCATCTGTCCACATCAAACTCCTGAATTCCCAATATCTGGCTCATACGCCGGCCAGTATTTTCATTTAACTTTCCGCTCAGATAAACAGTAATAGTCGTATTGTTGGAAAATAAAAAGCAGAAAACTTTTATTGCGCAAACTCTGCGAGATATTGCGCAAATTTGCTGAGAAAAATGAAATGACATTTTATTTTTTCAGAGAGTTCTCGCACGGTTTTGATTTGCTTCAGCATAACTTCAGCCGAGCTGATAACTTATCGGCATGTTGGTGGTGAGGCGCGTGTCTTTATGATTTGTAACCAATTACTATTCCAAAGCGCTAAAGGTAAGAGTGAAAGGTTTGGAATTTTCTTAAACAGAAATAGTTTAAAAAGCTGGAACGATTCACCTGTCCTGGTGTTATGGATCATTATGCTAGGCTGAAATAACTGACCCACTCAGTGATAAGCCACATTACTTACCTCAACTACTAGCCTGCTTAATGTAAAAAGTAGCCTACTGAATTAAGAAAGGATTGTTTCATGGCCAATCTCGAACCCGATTTACGCAATGTTATCTGGTACAACCA
>Ga0105856_1000357_pt1 | contig 24463 bp, 20 predicted proteins | sample OrgsoiDNA_201060_FD_89681 | JGI IMG/M metagenome (GOLD analysis project Ga0105856, IMG submission 89681) | Permafrost soil microbial communities from the Arctic, to analyse light accelerated degradation of dissolved organic matter (DOM) -... | ecosystem: Environmental > Terrestrial > Soil >...
ACCTGCGCCGCGTCGACATGAACCTGCTGGTGATTTTCGAAGCCCTGATGTTCGAAAAGAACCTGACCCGGGTCGCCGAAAAACTCTTCATGGGCCAACCGGCCGTGAGTGCGGCGCTGGGGCGTTTGCGTGATCTGTTCGACGACCCATTGCTGCTACGCAACGGTCGCGGCATGGAGCCGACGGCGCGGGCGCTGGCGATTCTCAAGGAACTGCAACCGGCGATGGACGTCATCTCCGGGGCGGTCAGCCGCGCCAAGGAATTCGAACCGGCCAGCAGTTGCGACGTGTTTCGCATCGGACTGTCGGACGACGCCGAGTTCGGTCTGTTTCCACCGTTATTGAGTCAGTTGCGGGAAGAGGCCCCAGGCATCATCGTTGTCGTGCGCCGGGCCAACTACCTGCTGATGCCGGCGCTGCTGGCATCCGGGGAAATCTCCGTGGGCGTCAGCTACACCACCGATTTACCGGCCAATGCCAAGCGCAAGAAACTGCGGGACATCCCCTGCAAAGTCCTGCGCGGGGATAATCGGCCTGGCCCAATGACCCTGGACGAATACTGCGAACGGCCGCATGCGATGGTGTCGTTTTCCGGGGACTTGAGCGGCAACATTGACCTCGACCTGGCCAAGATCGGCCGCCACCGCCGCGTGGTGCTGGGCGTGCCGCAGTTCAGCGGTTTGCGCGCATTGCTTGCCGGTACGGAAATGATCGCCACCGTGCCCGATTACGCCGCGTGTGCCTTGGTCGAAGGCTGTGCGTTGCGCGCCGAAGACCCGCCGTTCCACATCGAAGCCGCGCAATTGTCGATGGCCTGGAGCGGCGTGCACGACAACGACCCAGCGGAGAAATGGTTGCGGTCGCGGATCAGTCAGTTCATGTCCGAACCGCTCAATATCCAGACCTCATAACCCCAGACCAACACCCGATCCAATGTGGGAGCAACTGTCATGGTGGTTTTTATTTTGGAGACTTTTCAAAAGACAACCGGGTATCCACGGTTTCAATCCGTGTGATTTTCAACAACCGCGCCACAGGTTTTGTACAGGCCCAGGACATTCGGACAGAAGATCCAATGTGGGAGCGGGCTTGCTCGCGAAGACGGAGTGTCAGCCAGCATAGATATTGAATGACCCACCGCATTCGCGAGCAAGCCCGCTCCCACAGGGGATTTGCTGTGGATGCAGAGTTTGTGGTCGACGGAGATTCATTGTGGGAGTGAGCCTGCTCGCGATGGTGGTTGATCAGTTGATATTGATGGTGGCTGATGGACCGCTATCGCGAGCAGGCTCGTTCCCACAGGGGATCGGTGTTCAAGCAAGGATCTGTGGTGGGCTTCATGCAGGAGACCACCCGCAAAAAGAGCACGTACATCCAATTTTTCCCCACCTGACCCCGGCACTCTCTCATCAAGTGCCGGCGAAGCCATGCCGGCCATTTATCAATTGCGCAGGTACGCCATGAACGCAGCGGAATGGGATGAATGGGCTCGGGACCTTGGACTGTTGTTTCTGCGGGTCAGCGGCGGGTTGTTTTTGCTGTGGGTGCATGGCTTGCCGAAGCTGCTGGACTACAGCGCGCAACTGCAACAGATCGAAGATCCGTTCCACCTCGGTGCCAACCTGACGCTGATCCTGGCGATCTTCGCCGAGGTGCTGTGCCCGCTGCTGATCGTCGCCGGGGTGCTGGTGCGTTTGGCGTGCTTGCCTATTCTGTGTGTGCTGTTGGTGGCGCTGTTGATTGTGCATCCGCAATGGAGCCTGTTCGAAGGGCAGTTCGGCTGGCTGCTGTTGATTGTGTTCACCAGCATCCTTATCGCCGGGCCGGGACGGCTGGCGCTCAATGATCGTTTCGCCGGAGTCTTTCGTTATGCCTGATGCCAACCGCGCCGACGCTGCAAAACCGGGTTTCGAGGAAGTCGTGACCCTGATCGTCAAGCACCGGGTCAAGGCCGGTTTCGAGGCGCCTTACGAAGCCTGGCTGCGCAACATCGTGCGCATCGCCGGGCAGCGTGAAGGGCACTTGGGCGTGGACGTGGTGCGCGGCAAGAACGCCGGCCTCGACACCTACACCTGCGTGCTGCGCTTTTGCTCCACCGAAGCGATGCAACTGTGGCTCGACTCGCCGCAACGCCTGGAACTGGTCAACGAAGCCACACCGATGCTGGCTGACGGCGACCAGACCGAGGTCAACCCGGTCAATGAGTTCTGGTTCTCGCCACTGGCCGACGCCGCCTCGCCACCGCCGCGCTGGAAGCAGGCCGTGATCACTTTGCTGGTGATTTTGCCGCACACCTTGCTGGTGCCGCTGATCTGGGGGCCGCTGCTCAAGCTCAACGCCTTCCTGTCCAATTACGTGGTCGCCACTTTCCTGATCACCGTGACCATCGTGGTTTCGGTGGTGTACCTGTTCATGCCTCGGGCGACGCGCCTGTTCGCGCCGTGGCTGACAGCCGACACGTCACATTCCCATCTGCCTGAGGAACCGCGATGAACGCCGATCTGATTTTATTCAATGGCCAATTCCACACCGTCGACCGCGAGAAGCCGTTGGCCAGCGCGGTGGCAATCAAGGACGGGCGCTTTGTCGCGGTCGGTAACGACGGCGAAGCCATGGCCCTGCGCGGTTCCGGCACCCAGGTCATCGACCTCAAGGGCCGCTGCGTCATTCCCGGGCTCAACGACTCGCACTTGCACTTGATCCGTGGCGGCTTGAACTACAACCTCGAACTGCGCTGGGAAGGCGTGCCTTCGTTGGTCGATGCCCTGCGCATGCTCAAGGATCAAGCCGACCGCACACCAACGCCGCAATGGGTGCGGGTGGTCGGTGGCTGGAACGAATTCCAGTTCGCCGAAAAACGCATGCCGACCCTGGAAGAACTCAACCAGGCCGCGCCGGATACACCGGTGTTTGTTCTGCACTTGTACGACCGCGCCTTGCTCAACCGCGCCGCCCTGCGCGTCGCCGGTTACACCCGCGACACACCGAACCCGCCGGGCGGCGAAATCGTGCGTGATGCCAACGGCAACCCGACCGGCATGCTGGTCGCCCGTCCGAACGCGATGATTCTCTACTCGACGCTGGCCAAAGGGCCGAAGTTGCCGCTGGAATATCAGGTCAACTCGACCCGCCAATTCATGCGTGAACTCAATCGCCTCGGCCTGACCAGCGCCATCGATGCCGGTGGCGGTTTCCAGAATTATCCGGACGATTATCAGGTGATCGAGCAGTTGGCCAAGGATCAGCAACTGACGATCCGCATCGCCTACAACTTGTTCACCCAGAAGCCCAAGGAAGAGCTCAGCGACTTCAAGAACTGGACGTCGAGCGTGACCCTGCACCAGGGCGACGACTACCTGCGGCACAACGGCGCCGGGGAAATGCTGGTGTTCTCGGCAGCGGATTTCGAGGACTTCCTCGAACCGCGCCCGGACCTGCCGCAAACCATGGAAGACGAGCTGGAGCCGGTGGTTCGCCACTTGGTCGAGCAGCGTTGGCCGTTCCGTTTGCACGCGACCTACAACGAATCCATCAGCCGCATGCTCGACGTGTTCGAGAAGGTCAACCGTGACATTCCGTTCAACGGTTTGCCGTGGTTTTTCGACCACGCCGAAACCATCACCCCGCAGAACATAGAGCGGGTGAGGGCGCTGGGTGGCGGTATTGCGATTCAGGACCGGATGGCGTTCCAGGGTGAATATTTCGTCGAGCGTTACGGTGCCAAAGCCGCTGAAGCGACCCCGCCGATCAAGCGCATGTTGGCCGAAGGCCTACCGGTCGGCGCCGGCACTGACGCCACGCGGGTATCGAGCTACAACCCCTGGACTTCGCTGTACTGGATGGTCAGCGGCCGCACCGTTGGCGGCCTGGAGCTACACGCCGAAGGCCTGTCGCGGCTGACCGCGCTGGAGCTGTTCACCCACGGCAGCGCCTGGTTCTCGTCCGAGCAGGGCAAGAAAGGCCAGATCAAGGTCGGCCAATTGGCAGACGTTGCGGCCCTGAGCGCCGACTTCTTCAGCGTCGATGAAGAAGCGATCAAGTGGATCGAGTCGGTGTTGACCGTGGTTGGCGGCAAAGTGGTGTATGCCGCCGGGGACTTCGAAAAACTTGGCCCGGCCAGCGTGCCGGTACTGCCGGACTGGTCGCCGGTGGTGAAAGTCCCGGGTCACTGGCGCCCGACCTCGCCGATGCAGGCTCAGGTTCACCATTGCAGCGGGCCGTGCGGCGTGCATTCCCACAGCCATGAAAAGGCGCGCTTGTCGAATGCGCCGGTGAGCGATTTTGCGGGTTTCTGGGGCGCCTTTGGCTGCTCGTGCTTTGCCTTCTGACGAACATAAAAGAGCGCCGGCCCAACGTGCCGGCGCCATAAGCACCATCCCACTACCGAGGAGTTTCATATGAGCAACGTTCCGTACAAACGTCTGAACAAAGATGACGCGGTGGTCTTGCTGGTCGACCACCAGACTGGCCTGATCTCGCTGGTGCAGGATTTCTCGCCCAACGAATTCAAGAACAACGTGCTGGCCCTCGCGGACCTCGCCAAGTTCTTCAAACTGCCGACCATCCTCACCACCAGCTTCGAAAACGGCCCGAACGGCCCGATGGTGCCGGAGCTCAAGGAACTGTTCCCGGACGCGCCGTACATCCCGCGTCCAGGCCAGATCAACGCTTGGGACAACGCAGACTTCGTCAAAGCCGTTAAAGATACTGGCCGCAAGCAGTTGATCATTGCCGGTGTGGTGACGGATGTGTGCGTGACGTTCCCAACCTTGTCGGCCCTGGCCGAAGGCTTCGAAGTGTTTGTGGTGACTGACGCTTCGGGCACTTTCAACGAAACCGTGCAACAAGCCGCTTGGGCGCGTATGTCGGCGGCCGGTGCACAACTGGTCAACTGGTTCTCGGTAGCGTGCGAGCTGCAAGGCGACTGGCGCAACGACATGGAAGGCCTGGCGAACCTGCTGTCGCCGCGCATTCCGAACTATCGCAACCTGATGAACAGCTATTCGGTGTTGACCTCGAAATAAGTTTCGCCGCGCACAAAAATGCCCGCCATTGTGCGGGCATTTTTCTATCTGACACACAACACCCCTGTGGCGAGGGAGCTTGCTCCCGCTGGGCTGCGCAGCAGACCCAAAAATCTTTACTATCAGTCCCCATTTTTGGGAGTGCTTCGCCCTCCAGCGGGAGCAAGCTCCCTCGCCACAAAAGCGCGGTGCATCAATGCTTTTGCAGCCACCCCAGAAAACCTCCTTTCTTGATCGGCACCGGTTTAGCCATCAACGCCAACTGACTGTTCTGCTGCCGAACCGCCTGCAACTTATTCAACGCCTGTCCAACCGCGCCACGCTGCTCCATGCAATCGCGGGTCAGGGCTTTGTCGATCCGATAAATGATGCTCGACGTCAACGCCGTAAAGCAGGCCTGGGACGGTGTGTCGGTGAGGATGCTCTGTTCGCCCATGACTTCGCTCGGCCCCATGCGTCCGGCTTCGGTTTGCCCGGTGCCGTCGGGCACGGTGGCGCTGACCACGCCGGTGGCGATGACAAAAAGACTGTCCGGCACTTCATTCAACTCCAGCACCACCTGACCTGCCGCGTATTGCTGCGGGACCATCGCTTGAGCCAGTCGATCACGTTCGTCCTCGCTCAGTGAACGGAAGATTTTCACTTCATCCAGCAACGCCCGCGCCCGGGTCGAAGGCTCGATCACGCCATCGAGCTGCCGGGAAATACCCGCCGCTTCCAGGTGCCGATGGGCCAGGTCAAACAGTTGATTGCGCACTTCACCTTTCTTGCCCAACTCGGCGATAAATCCGCTGGCTACATACTCGGACATGGTTTCGCCAGCCTCTTTCAACAGCGCTTTCGGCGCCGGGTTGAGCAGCAACGTGCTGCTGCCCTGAAGCGTACGATCCAGCGCATCCAGCACCCGACGCGGGCGGATGTGGTTTGGCACTTGAATGCTGATCGACACGCCGTGCATGTTGCTCGGTCGACTCAGGTTGACGATCTTTGCCTTGGCCGCCACCGAGTTCGGCACCACGGCGGTTGTGCCGGCGCTGGTGAGCAAATGGGTGGCGCGCCAGTCGATGTCGAGCACCTTGCCCTCAACACCGTCGATCACCACAAAGTCATCCACCTGATACGGCTTGGTGGTATTGAGAACGATCCCGGAAAACACATCGCTCAAGGTGCTCTGCAACGCCAGACCGACCACGATCGCCACCACCCCGGAAGTCGCCAGCAGCCCTTTGACCGGGAGCTCCAGTACATAACCGGCAGCGGCAACGATCGCGACCAGAAACACCAACGCGCCGATGACATCCTGCAACAACCGACCGCTGTGACCGATGCGGCGCATCAGCACCAGGCCGATGACTTCGGTGAGTACTCGCGCGGCGTACAGCCACCAGAGAATCCCCAGCGCTGTAGCCCCGAGTTGCGCCACACGGTCGTCGGCGAATATCGGTGCCTGTAATGGGCTGACACCGGCATTGATGATGACCGCGCTGAAGATCAGGAACAGCGTCAGGCGCAGGCCGATGCGGGTGACGCGGTGCTGGATCGGCGCGAGGTGCCAGAGCAGGGCGTCGATCACCAGCAGCAGGGCGCTCCAGGACAAGGGGTGACCGTAGATGAGGGACATGGGCGAACTCCGGAAATGTCGGCGTGGCGCAAAAAAAGATCGCAGCCTCCGGCAGCTCCAACAGGTATTGGTTTTGGGTTCAGAAGCAGTGGCTGTCGCTGCACCATGGACACAGATTAATGGGGTGCCATAAACGGAAAAAGCGGCTATAAAGTGTTTGACTGTCAACCAGGACGTGACAATGAACCCGTTCGAAGATATGCGTATTTTTTGCCAGGTGATGGACTCCGGCAGCTTCACCGCCGCAGCCGATCAACTGGGCCTGTCCAAGCAATTCGTCAGCCGCCGATTGATGCAACTGGAGGAGCGCTTGGGCGTTCGCCTGCTCAATCGCTCGACCCGACGGCTGGATGTCACGCCACTGGGCCAGAGTTATTACGAGTCAGCGTTACGCCTGCTCAGCGAAGTCGAGCAAGTGGAGCAGGGCATCGCCGGCCAGACCACCGAGCCCCGCGGCACCATTCGGCTGAGCGCGCCGTTGTCGTTTGCATTGGCGCATCTGGGCTGTCTGCTGCCAGCGTTTTTGCAGCGCTATCGCGACGTCACCGTGGAGGTGGACTTGAGCGATCGGCCGGTGGATTTGCTCGGTGAGGGTTACGACCTGGCACTGCGCATCGGCGTGCTGGAAGACTCGACCCTGATTGCCCGGCGCATCGCCTCGATTCAGCGGGTTTACTGCGCCAGCCCGGCTTACTTGGCCGAACACGGCACGCCGGCCAAACCCGAAGACCTGCTCAACCATGACTGCCTGCCGTATGGCCACGGTCGTCAGGTGCAATGGCGGTTTGAAGGGAAGGGCAAGCCGCTGACGGTCAACGTCACCGGGCGGATGCGGGTTAACAATGGTGAGCTGCTCAAGGATGCGGCGATTGCCGGGATGGGAATTACCTATCTGCCGACGTTCATTGTCGGCGCGGCACTGAAGGATGGACGACTGGTCCCGGTGCTGGAGGATTTTCGGCCGCAGCCGCTGGCGTTGTCGGCGGTGTACCCGCAGCATCGCCAAGGGTCGCGGCCGGTGCAGGCGTTTATCGAGTTCTTGCGTGAGCGGTTGGATCAGCGTGAGGAAGGGTTATAGAACGTTGACCTGCACGGTAGCGGCTAAATAGCATCATTGGCCCGTCAATCACGATCATTGCGACCTACACTCCCCTCCAAGGCGCGGTCGTATTGACCCGTCAGAAGCAGCAAGGAATCTGCGTTTGTCTCAACGGCAAAGTGACAACGGGAGGGGATATGGGGCACAGCATACTGCTGGTCGAGGATGACGAAATCCTCGCCGAGAACATTCAGACTTACCTGGAGCGCAACGACTTCGAGGTAACGGTCTGCCACTCGGCCGAGGACGCACTGGAGCAACTGGGTGCCTTTGTCCCGGACGTGGTGCTGACCGACAACGCGCTGCCGGGCATGAGCGGTCACGATCTGATCCAGAAGCTGCGCATCAGCGCGCCGGATCTGAAGGTGATCATGATGACCGGTTACGGCAACGTTGAAGACGCCGTGATGGCGATGGAAGAGGGCGCGTTCCATTACGTCACCAAACCGGTGGCCCTGCCCGTGCTCAAGTTGCTGCTGGACAAGGCCCAGGCCACCGACCGGATGGAGCGCATGCTGTCGTTCTACCAGGAACGCGAGGCGCAGAAGTCCGGAGTGCAGGCGTTGATCGGCGAATCGGCGGCGATGCATTCCCTGAAAAACACCATCGGCCAGATGCTCGACACCGAGCGCCGCAAGGCCAACACCGAGCTGCCGCCAGTATTGGTGGAAGGTGAAACCGGCGCCGGCAAGGAACTGGTGGCCCGGGCGCTGCACTTCGACGGCCCGCGCGCCAAGGGTCCGTTTATCGAATTCAACTGCGCTTCGATTCCGTCCAACCTGGTGGAGTCAGAACTGTTCGGCCACGAGAAGGGCGCCTTCGCCGACGCCAGGGACCGTCGGGTCGGGCTGGTGGAAGCCGCCGACGGCGGGACGCTGTTTCTTGATGAAGTCGGCGAGATGGATCTGTTGCTGCAGGCCAAACTGCTGAAACTGCTGGAAGACCGGACTATTTGCCGGGTCGGTTCGGTGAAGGAACGCAAAGTTGATGTGCGGGTGATCAGCGCGACCCAATGCAACCTTGAGCAAATGGTCCAGCAGGGCAAGTTTCGCCGCGACCTGTTCTTCCGTTTGCGGATCATCTCGATCAAGGTGCCGCGCCTGCACGCCCGAGGGCAAGACGTGCTGCTGCTGGCCCGGCACTTCCTGGCCATCCACGGCAAACGCTATGGCAAACCGCGCTTGTGCTTCAGCGTCCAGGCCGAAGAGTTGCTGCTCAGCTACACCTGGCCAGGCAACGTGCGCGAGTTGCGCAACATGCTGGAGCAAACCGTGTTGCTGACCCAGAGCGACACCATTGCAGCCCACCAATTGAACATCTGCTTGAACCTGATGGATGAGCCGCTGATGTTGCCGGAGCCGCCGTACAGCGAACCTCGGCCCACCCGCAATGGCGCCGAGTCGATGAACCTGCCGCAAGTGGAGCGCGACAGGATGCGCAAGATGCTCGACAAGACCGACTGGAACGTCACCAAGTCTGCGCGTCTGCTGGGCCTGAGCCGCGACATGCTGCGTTACCGGATTGAAAAGCTCGGTCTTGAGCGCCCGGACAAGCGTCAGTGGTAGAAGCACCGGTTGGCTGAGGGTCGTTCGTCAGAGAACAACGATGGGCAGGCGGGGCTAAACTCTGTCTGGCCTCCGGACTGACGCTCAAGGGATTCGCTAATGTCGTGCGCGTTGTCCGGATTACAAGATCCCTACAATGACCCAATGTGGTTTTTCCAAGGGCTGATCTAGACTCGTGCCGGTCAATAAAAACGAGATCTGGAGTACGCAATGGACCTGCCGACAAAACAACAGGCTATCGCCAGCAACCGCGATGCCTGGAATGACTCTGCCAGGCACCACAAAGACAATCCCGACTGGCAGACGCTGTTTGATGCAGTTAGTCAGCGGGATTTTTGCTGCATCGATGACACCCTGCGCGGTGTGCTGGAGCAGGTCGGTGTTGACGGCAAGGACGTGGTGCAACTGGGCTGTAACAACGGCCGTGAAAGTCTTTCGCTGTTCGCGTTGGGCGCCCGCAGCGTGGTGGGGATCGATCAGTCTGCCGCTTTTCTTGAGCAGGCCCGGGAATTGGCGAGCCGTTCGCCTCATGACGCTGAGTTCATCGAAGCGGACATCCATCATTTGCCTGTCGAGCTTCAGAGGCGTTTCGATGTGGCGCTGATCACCATTGGTGTCTTGAACTGGATGCCGGACATCGCCGAATTCTTCCGGCACGTCGCGCAAACCCTCAGGCCCGGCGGCGCGTTGGTGATCTACGAAACCCACCCATTCCTGGAAATGCTCGACCCCGAGGCCGCCGACCCATATCGTCTCGACAGCTCCTACTTTCGCAGCGAGCCGTTCGTGCAACATCAGCCGATCGTCTACGAAGGCAAAGTCGAACAGTCGGCAGCGCCGTCCTACTGGTTCGTCCATACCCTCGGCGCGATCTTCACCGGCGCCATCGACGCCGGATTGCAAATCAGCCACTTCAAGGAATACCCGCACTCCAACCGCGAAGAGCTGTATGACCGGTATGAACGGCAGGTGGCGCAGTTGCCGTTGTGTTTTACGTGGGTGGCGGTGAAACGCTGATTCTTCGAACCGTAGAATGCGTTGCCTCGACTGACGCCATCGCGAGCAGGCTCGCTCCCACATTGGATCTCCCTGTGACGAAGATCCCCTGTGGGAGCGAGCCTGCTCGCGAACGCGGCCTGGCAGCCAACCCGATTTTGCAGGCGAACTCGGTTTTCAAGCCTGCGCCGTCGCCTCCGCCGCTACTGGCCGTTCCGGTTTGCGCAACGCGTCGAGGCGTGAGCCTTGGTAGCGGGTTTCGCGGTAGAAGCGCCAGCGGCCGCCGAACAGGCCATAGACATGGGTGACCCGGCCTTGCTCCTGGTAGCCCATGCGGATGTGCAGTTTCATGGCCGGGATATTGCGGGTGTCACAGACGTCCACCACCTTGTTGCAGCCCTGGGCCTGCATCGCTTCCCAAAGGTTGACCTGCACATCCACCGACAGACTGGTGCCGAAGTAGGGGCGGGCCATTTCACCGCCGAACTCGAAGAACTCACCGGGTTTGACCGGGAACCAGCAGCCGAAGTAGTGGCGGTCGTGGTAATCCCGCATGCTGCCCCAGATGAAGGCGACGGCGTTGCCTTCTTCGTCCAGGTGCATGTGCCCGGTGTGGCCCTCGGTGGCGAGTTCGGCCATGGTCCCGACGCGATCACCGAAGTATTTGCCGAAGGCCGTGGCGTTGTCCGCGGTAATGGTTACCTGACGCAAGCCGGAATAGGGCCGCAATTTGTGCGGCGGTACCGGGCTGACCAGATCGCGTTCCATCCACAACAGTTCCCAATGGAAGAACACGTAGCGCTTCCAGAATGCCTTGAAGAGGCTGCCCAGGCCTTTTTGTCTGATTCGTTCGCGAAGCTTGCCGATAACGCTCATAAGCCCTCCATGGCGAAAGCCAAGGTGTGGTGGGTGACGCTTTTGATGGGTATAGGTCAAGGCTGCACATTCAAGTCAAAGCGCCGGTCTTGAATAGGTTGCAACCTATGTAATTCATTCGAGTGCAGCAGCCCCCGTCTGGAAATTCCTGCTCACAACGGCATACGACACCCGCTCGACACCCGCAAGGCGCAGCTCTAACACCTGCGTCAACGACTCGTCGGGATTCAGATACGCGTCACCAAAGTCGGCCCCGAGCTGGGTTGGATGGGCGACGATCTCCAGCAGCCCGTCGGTCGGCACAGGGGCGTTTCGAAGGTCTACCGGGGTGCAAACATAGTCCGCCGTGGCCCCGGCCAGGTTGAATAAACGCCGATTGAGCAATCCCTTGAACACCCGTTTGGGCAGGCTCAGGTTTTGCCCCAGGTTGCGCGCCAACCGTACGGCCACCCCTTGTCGGGCGGCGAACCGCGCGACGATTTCGCCGATGGGCCAGATGTTGTGCACATGTTGGTGAGAGTCGATATGGCTGGGCCGCACGCCATTGTCCAGGCAACGTTGCCATTGGGCCTCGAGCTCATCCATCACCGCTTCGCGGTCCAGTCGATTGAGCCACAGGCTGTGGCGAGGAAGGTTGAGGTCGAACTCGCCCTGGCGGTCGCAAAACGTCGAACGTCCGAGAATGCCCTGGCTCAGCGGCCGGCCATAAGTCAGGTTAAAGTGCAGGCCGATCCGGTCCTTGAGCAACGGGTGTTGGGCCATGACGCAGGCGGCTTCGAACGCCGGCATGTTGGCCATGGCGGTGGCGGAACTGATGACCCCAGCCTGAAACGCACCGAGGATCACCGCGTTTTCGCACGGGCTAAGGCCGAAATCGTCAGCGTTGACTATGACTTGGCGAGGCATGTTCGCCCTCCGTAGTTTTTTCCGTAGTCGCCGGGGGCTTGGCCGCTGGCGTGGTGACCGTGACAACCGCCGCTGCGCGTTTCGCCCGCCATGTTTGCACGGCCGGTTTGAGCCGTTGCCAGACGCGCAGCGCCAGGCCCAGCGCGAGACCACTGAGGCGCCAGGAATAGAAACTCCAGCGCCAGTGTTCCAGCTGCCCGGTCATGCGCTCGTGGAGTTGATGGCTGGAGTTTTCCAGACTGACCCGCGAGGCATCGATCCAGCGCCAGTTGTCGTCCAGGCCCCAACGAATCCACTCTTCGAGCAGCACCCGGCCGCTGCCCAGGTCGGCGTATTGCGGCAGGAACGCCAGGTTGTAGTCGTACAGCCGACCCTGTTCCAGCAAGCCGAGGCGATAGCTGATGCAGCGCCCATCCAACTCCAGCACCACCACCCGTACCAAGTCGCAAGCGGCGAGGGCGGTGAAGGCGCGTTCCATCCATTGTCGGTGACGTTCGTCGGCAAAGATGCCGACGCCTTCATCACCTTTCCAGCTCACCGCTTCGACTTCACTGATGGCCTGCAACAGCGGGCCCATGGTCGAGGCGTCCGGGGTGATGCGCCGCACCTGGGCACCACACGCGGCGATGCGTTTGCGCGCGCGGCGCAGTTTGTAACGCGGATCGCCCGAGACTTCCTGGCGATCCGCCTCGCTGATCAGGTGCACCGGCACCTTGCAACTCAGGCGCCGTTCACCGGTAGAACTGTGGGCCATCCAGACCGTCAGGGCACTTTCTTCACCCGTGGGTTCGGACAGCTCGTTAAGTTGCATCAGCGCGTGGGGTACGCGACGACGGATCACAATCAGTGCCTTGCGGATGCTCTCGGCGTCAAGGCAGGCGAGCAGCGCCAGGCGATCGGTCAGCGGATAACCGAGGTGATGCAACACCCGAAACGGCAGTCCGCCGAAGCGTTCGCGCAACGCCACCAACGGCAGGCACAGCGCCAGTTCATCACCCTGCCAGCCGAGCAGCACGTGCAGACGCTGCCCGTCACTGATCGCCTGTTCCGCGGCGCACAACCAGGCCAGGGTGTTGAACGGCGTGTGGTCCGTCACTCGCAGGCGCAGCGCTTCGTAAGCCGCTGCCGGAAAGTCCGGCGTGCAAAGCGAAGTGCGCCATTCGAATCGCGTTGCCATAAGATCAAGTCACCGTGGCTGCAACAGGTGGACGCGACGGTTTGCGCAAGGCATCCAGGCGCGAGCCGCTGTAACGGGTTTCACGGTAGACGCGCCAGCGGCCGAACAGCTCGTAGACGTTCATGATGCGTCCTTGCTCTTGATAACCCATGCGGATGTGCAGCTTGAGCGCTGGAATATTGTGGAACTCGCAGACATCCACCACCTTGTTGCAACCCTGGGCCTGCATGGCTTTCCACAGTTCCAGTTGCAGGTCCACCGAGAGCGTAGTGCCCCAATAGGCGCGGGTCAGCTCGCCGCCGAACTCGAAGAATTCGCCAGCCTTTACCGGGAACCAGCAGCCGTAGTAGTGCTTGTCGTGATAGTTGCGCGCCGCGCCCCAGATAAAGGCCACCGCGTCCCATTGGTCATCCAGGTGCATGTGACCGGTGTAACCCTCACGGGCCAGTTCCGCCATGGTTTCGACGCGGTCGCCGAAGTACCGCGCGAAGGCGCTGGCGTTATCGGGTGTGATGGTGACGACCCGCAGCGGCGGATAAGGCCTGAGGGCGTGTGGCGGGACCGGGCTGACCAGGTCACGCTCCATCCACAGCAGTTCTTCGTGGAAAAATGCGTAGTGTTTCCAAAGGCTCTTGAGGGTGGAGCGCAGGCCTTTTTGTTGGATGCGTTCTCTGAGTTTCTTAAAAGCACTCATTGGATAGTCTCCTGAGTTTCGGCTTGGCGAAGACCTGTGGCGAGGGGGCTTGTCGGAATGCCGCACCACCCCGTTCGGCTGCGCAGCAGTCGTAAACCATTGCATTCGATGTATCTGATACATCGAGGTTGCAGGTTTTGGGGCCGCTTCGCAGCCCAACGGGGCAAGCCCCCTCGCCACAAATTTGGTGTTCGCCGCACCTCTCTCTTAACGGATCGGAATTGGGGGTCATGAAGCGCGCCAGCTCAACGCAAACAGGGTTTGCCCTGGCAGCTCGAAGCTGACGCGACCGTCCTGGCAGCGGTAGGGCGCGTCGCGGCTGCGGTTGTCGGCGCCGAAATAACGCAATGAGCCTTTGTTCAGCGGGCACGCCGCGCCGCTCAGGTCCACACGCTGCAAGCGCGTGCCTTTGTTGACGCCCAGCAGGCTGCGTTGCAGGTCGGTGGCCATGGCGAGCACGTCGACTTCGAACGCGTCGTTTTCCAAGCCCATCACGCTGCCCAGCCAATGCTCCTGAATAAACTGCTGGGCCAGGCCCACGGGTTTGAGTTCGAAATGGTCGTCGCCGAGTACCCGCAACATGCCCTTGGGGTAGTTCGGCTCATCGGCGGCCTGGAACCAGTTGAGCATTTCCAGCAAACCGTCCTGGGACGAATTGATCACCACCGACGCCCACCACAACGCGGCGTAATGGGTTTCCTGATCGTAAGGGCTCAGGCTTGAGCCGCTGGACATGTTGGTCTGGTCCAGCAGCAATGCCTTGCGCGGCCGGCCTTGAGCATCGAGGCCCACCAACTCTGCGGCGCGGCGCACGCTGTCACGGTAGACCCGCGTGGCGAGCAGGTCGCGGATCATCCATTCGTGCCAGGCCAGTGCATCAACCTTGTCCCCTGATTCCGCCAGCAGACGGCGGGCCCAATCGATGCCGCGCTTGTCCGCGGCGTTGTCGGCAAACGGGCCGTTGACCAGCCGTGCACTGGCCGGCATGGCGATGCGGATGCCGGCGCGGGCATTGGCCGGATTGCTGCGAACCTGCCGGGCCATGCTGTTGAAGATGGATTGGTAGTTGGCGTAGCTCGGATAGTTGAGGTTCGGCTCGTCGGCGAAGCCGATGTAATGAGTGCCGTTGCCGCCGAGGGCGCGGGTGCTGGCGAGCCAGGCGTCGAGGCCGCTGTTGCTCAGGGTATCGGCCCGCAAATCGGCCTGGCGCTGGCTGCCGGCTAATAGCGTGATGTCCTGGGTGATGCCGAAGCGATCCTGGTAGACCTGGCGGAACGCATCTTCGTAGTGCGGGTTTTTCGCGGTGATGTCGACAAAGCTGTAGTAACTGGCAGCTTTCGCCTTGAGCGCATCGAGCAGCGCATAACTGGAGGCCGGCGGCATCACGTAGGGCAGGGCAACCCCCAAATTCGGGGTCTTGCCGAGAATCTCCTTGTGCAGGGTCAGCCGGGTCTGGCCGTCGTCTTCGCGCAGGGGCTTGAGCTGCTGCGGATTTTGCGCGAACAGGTTGGCCGTGCCGTCGAGCCAGAACGCCGCTTTGCCGCTGCCTTGCAAACGCAGGCGCCAGATTTGTTCGGTCTGGGCCACCGGCAATGCGACCTGATCGAATTGCCAATAGGCCCGATAGGATTTGAGCGCCAGTGACAGTTGTTGGCCGTCGCTTACCCGCTGGGCTTGCAGGGCGCCGACGCCCCCGTGGAACTTACCGGCGAGTACCGCGTGTTCTCCCGGGGCTACTTTGAAATACAACTCATCGCCGTCATGGGTTTCGGCACTGAAATGCACCTTGGCCGGTTCGAACAAAGCCACCGTGTGTTCATCGTGTTCGACCTTGTAGCGGCGAAAACTGTAGCCCGGAATTTCCAGTCGATAACTGGCGGCGCCTGGCGCCAATGGCCAGCTCTGGGTGCCGCGCGCTTCACTGGCGGCGATCAGGCGTTCGCCCTCAAGTTTGCCTTGGCCATCGATCAGGTAAATGTGTTCTTCGTTGGCATCTGCCTGCCACGCCGGGACCCAGCGCACGGTCACGGTGTCGGGGCGATCCGCTTGCAGGTACAGGCTGCCGTCGCGAATGTCCGTCCAGCGCATCGACGCCGCTTGAGCATCGAGCGCGAAGCCCAACCCCAACAGCAGCGCCAGGCGTTTCATATCGACTTCCGTTGCAGCATGTGCAGCATGGGCGCGACGTCGCTGGGCAGGATGATCAGGGTTTGCCAGACCGGCACGCCGCTCAAGCGGCAATACATCGCGAGCAACGCAATGGTCACTGCAAGGTAGGCGATGGACGAAGCCGCTGCGGCGCCGACGATGCCGTAAGCCGGAATCATCACCAGGTTCAGCGCCAGGTTCAGCAGCGCACCCAAGCCCATCAGCAGCGACACCGTGCCGGGACGATTCTTGCCGAGTAAATCCAGGCGCAGGATGCTCGCGTAGCACAACCCCAACAGCCCGGGCAGCAGGGCGAGCAGGGCCGGATACGCCGGTTGGTAGGCGATGCCGAACAGCGTGACGATCAGCCATTCACCAATGACGGCCATGGTCAGGCACGCACCGAGCATCACCGTGGCGGTCAGGCGCAGGGCCAGCGGGGTCACTTTGTCCATGCCTTCGTCTTGTTGCAGCAGGCGTTTCATCAGTGGCGTGGTGACTGCTTCCGGGACGATCAGCAGCAACTCGGCGGCAGCACTGGCCATCGCGTAATGACCCAGCGCGGTGCTGCCGAGCAGGGCGCCGATGAACAGGTAATCGGAACGCAAAATCACTTGCTGGAACAACAGATCGGGATGGCTGCGGGCGCTGTAGCGCAGCAATTCGTTCTGGCCGGCGCGGTCCCATTGCAGCTTCAGTGGTTGATCGCGCTTGAGCCAGACCCAACCGGCCAACACCACCAGGCTGAGACCCGCCAGCCAACTGATCAGCGCCGCTTCGAGGGCGGCGGTTTTCCACATCCAGAACAACGCCAGAAACAGCAGCAACGGCGCCAGGGATTCCACCAGCCGCAAGGCATTGAACGCGACCACGCCGCCCGAGGCGTTGTGCAAGGTCAGCAAGCCACTCTTGAGTACGGTCAGCGGCACCGCCAGCAGCAGCAGCCAAGCGAGCAAACCCAGTTGTGTGGTGATGTCCAGTTCACTGCCAAATTCCCGGGTCAATGCGACCACCAACGGTCAACAGCGCCGCGAGTAAACAGCCGAACACCAGCACTTGGCTCAGCAGCAAGCCCATCGGCCGTTGCTTGGCCGCCTGATAGCCCACCGCCGAATTCAAGCCGCCACTGGTGGCGGCGCTGATCAGGTCGGGCAGGGTGCTGAGCAGCGCAAACAAGCCACGTTCACTTGGCCCGAGAATCCGCGCCAGCAACACGTTGCGCAGCAAGCGCAGGCCAATCATCGCCAGTTTGGTGCCCATGCTCAGGGCCAGGTGCTTGAGGTAGTGGCTGCGGCTCATGGCCGGGCGCCTCGGTAGATGCGCCAGGACAGCAATTCCGGCTTGCGCGCCGCGCGCTGGCTGACGCCAAAACGTGGCAACGCCAACGGCTCGCCGTCGCCGCGATAAATCCCGGTGCCGGTGCCCAGCGCAAACGCGAAGTCGTGGTCGGCCACGTGTTGGCGAACCCGCGCGTCGTGGTCGCCGTTGGGGTAGCAATAGACTGGCAGCGGCCGATTGCAGCCGTTCAACAGCGCATCGCGGCTGCGACTGAGTTCTTCATCAAGGCGTTGATCGTCGAGGCCGGTGAGGATCGCATGACTCGCCCCGTGAGGACCGAAGCGCACCAGCCCGGTGGCTTCCAGCGAGCGCACTTGCTGCCAGTCCAGGGCCTGGGGCAATGATTCTTCCGGGCATTCGTCGGTCAGTCGACTTAACTCGCCCGGCGACAGGGTTTTAAGGCTTTGCAGGTAACGCAACAACGCCAGGCTGCGGCGTTGAACATCCAGGTCATCCATCAACACCGGTAGCTGTCGGCCGATCTGTTGCAGGCACTCGATCAAGTGGCGCCGGGCTTTTGCGCCATGGCTATCCCAGAGGGTTTCACCGATGCTCTCCCACCAGAAGCGCTGGCGGCTGCCGATGAAATCGGTGGACAGGAAAATGCTCGCCGGCACCTGATATTTTTGCAGCAGCGGGAAGGCATTCACGGCGTTATCGCGCCAGCCGTCATCGAAGGTCAGCGTCACTTTCGGCCGGTCCGAGCGCTGGGTGCCGGGTTGCAGGATGTCCATCAGCGGCACGCAGTCGAAGTGCTTTTTCAGCCAGATCAGCAAGTGCTCGAACGCGTTTGGCCCGACGCACAATTCATTGCGGTGGGGCAGGTCAGCGGCGCGGTCGTTGGCCAGCACCCGGTGCAGCATCAGGATCACCCCGGCGCCGTGCAGTTGACTGCGCCCCACTGATGAATTGAGGTACAGCCAGCCACTGGTGCGTTTTAATAATTGTTTGATCGCCATGGCACGCTCCTTTCATCGATTTTGCTCGGGGTTCCACTGGCTATACCGATGGCCACGCAGGAACTGCCACAGACCGATACTCATCCCGGCAAGCGTCACCAAAAGGAATGCGGCGAGGCGAAAGGGTTTGGGTAACCGGTGTCGCACGTCCAGCAGACCGGCGATGGCCACTGCATAACCGAGCAGTTGCGCCACCAGGAACACTTGATAGAAAAAGTGCTCGTCCCACAGCCAGAAGTTGCTCAGCAACAACGGCACCAGCAGGACTGGCGCCAGCCGCCGGATCAGCTTGTGACTGATCAGCGCAATCGCATACAGACCATGCTTCAGCGGGTTGAGCAGTTCCCGACGTTGAGCGAGGCTTTGCAAGCCGCCGACGGTGACCCGCTGACGCCGACGAAATTGCTTGTCGGCTTCGTCCACACCGTGGTCGATCACCTGGGCTTCGGGCACATAGATGATGCGTTTGAACGCCACCGGCGCGCAGGTGCTGATGAAGAAGTCATCGTTGACCTCCGCTGGCACGTTCTGGAACAACTCGCGGCGCAAGGCAAGCAGCGCGCCGTCGGCGGACACCATGCAACCGGTGCGGTTCTCCGCCCAGCGCAGCCAGCCTTCGTAGTGTCGATAGAGGCTGTCACCAACGCTCAGGCCATCACCGGTGACCGGGATCACCATGTGCCCGGCGCAGCCACCGACGTCGGGGTCTGCCAGCGGCGCCAGCAAGTGACCAAGCGTCTCGCGGGACCATTGGTTGTCGGCATCGGTGAACACCAGAATGTCGCCGGTGCTCAACGCTACGCCGGCGTTCAGGGTCGCCGCTTTGCCCTGGCGGGGCAGGTCGAGCACGCTGATGCGCGGGTCGATGACCTTGTGCGCGCAGGCCACGGTGTCATCGGACGAGCCGTCGCTGACCAGAATGATTTCGAGCCTGGCAGGCTGATAATCCTGGGCGAGCAGGGTGCGCAGCTTGTGTTCGATGTGCCGTGCTTCGTTGTGCGCTGCGATCACAATGCTGATGTTCAGCGGCGGCGCAGGGTCATGCCGGCGAGGCGCAAACATCGGCGCCAGCAGTGTCAGTAGCAACGGGTAACCGAGGTAGGCGTAGACGGGCAGCAACAGGCACAACCAGAAAATGAATTCAGCCACGGGCGGGCCTCCTGGCATTCCAATGACAAAGGCTGAGGATAAACGCGGCGCCTGCCAGGTGCAGACGCACCCAGTGCAGGCCCCAGAGTTGCAGGGTCAGAAGCAGATCGCGGTGTTTCAGGCTCTGGCGCAGGCTCAGGGCCAGCCCCGGCAGGGAAGTCACCAGCACCATAAACGCCGCATGGTGCGGGAAGCCATTGAGCAGCGCGGAGATCGCCAGGAAGTCGAGCAACCAGACGATGATCGACAGCATCGGAAACCGCAGCAAGCGAAAGCTCAACCCATGGGTACGGAGCAATTGCAGGTGGCTGCCCTGGCGCCACATCTCCTTGCCCATCCACTCGCGCCAACTGCTTTCGTAACCCCAATGCAGTGCGACGCTTTCGTTGACCGCCAACAAGCGCGCGCCGGCTGCACCCAAACGCATGGTGAAGTCTTTGTCTTCACCGGTGCGCAGGGTTTCGTCGAAGCCCCCGACCCGGTCAAACCAGGTGCGGCGCATCAGCAGGTTAGAGGTGGGCAGCCATTGCACCGGGTGCAGGATGTTGCTGCGCGGGCGCAGCGTGCGGCGCTGCCAGGCATCGGCATACCAAGGGGCTTCGGCCGGTGTGTGCAGGTCCAGGCCAAATACTTCGCCTTGGGCCCCTGACTCGAGTTTGCACAGCAGGGTCAGCCAGTCTTCAGGCATCTCGACATCGGCATCGATGAAGGCCAGCCATTCCCCGGTGGCGATGGCCGTACCGTAATTGCGCAGCGCACCGATCAGCACACCGGGCAGCACCAATACCTGCGCACCAAACTGCCGGGCAATCTGCGGGCCCTGATCACGGGAACCGTTATCGACCACAATCAGCTCGCACTCCAGGTTCGCGACATCGGCGGCCTTTTGTGCGGCGAGCAAGGTCCGGCCGATGTGCCGGGCTTCGTTGAACATTGGAATAACGATGCTGATTTTACTCATACCTTGGCCTCCACCAGGGGTGCTTCTTCAGCCTTCAGGCGCAGCACGCTGGTCAGGGCGAGCATGATCCACACGTACTTTTGGCTCGGCGCGCTGAGAAACATCAAAAACAATGTCAGCGACAGAAAGCTCATGCCCAGGTGGGTCATCAGGTCGGTCTGTTCCCAGTTGCGGCGCAGCATCCAGGCGCGGCGGGCGCGGATCAGGTTGTACAAGCCGAGGGCGAGCATGCCGACGAACAACAGGCCGGCGGGAATGCCCAGTTCGCTGAAGACTTCCATGTAAGTGTTGTGCGCCCGGCGATACAAGTCGCCGACCTTGCGGTTGGCGGAAAATGCCTTGGCGTAACCGGTGGTGGCGTAGTGCAGCGGGAAGGTGCCGGGGCCGGAACCCAGCAGCGGGTTCTCGCGGATCATCTGGCTGCCGACCACGATGTACGACGCTCGCCGGCCGAGGGATTCATCGTCGTGCCCCTTGGCCCCGGCGCTGAGCACGCTTAACGACTGGATGCGGGCGATGTAACCCGCCGGCATCGCATAGATTGCCAGCGGGATCACAATCGCCATGCCGAGCATGGCAAATCCCAAATGCCGTGGTCGGATGCGCGGCAACTGCGCGCGATAGTGCCAGACCCCGATGACCAGGCTGAGCATCAACACCACCAGCCCGGAGCGGGATTCGGTCTTGGTCATGCCGCCCAGCAGCAGCAGGCAGCAACCGCCCCAGAACAACCGGTGCAACAGGTTCGGGCTGCGGATCACCAACAGCAGGCCCAAGGGGATGGCGAAGGCGATGAGCAGGGCAAAGGCGTTCGGGTCTTCGAGCAGGCCGGCGGCGCGGCCCTGGTCCTGATACTTGGTGGAAAACATCGCCAGTACACAGGTCAGGCTGACGCTCAGGGTCACCAGTTTGGCGAACAGGTCCAGGTTCAAGTCGCGACCGATCAGCAGGGTAATCACAAACAAAATCAGGCCGACGCTCAGCTCCCGCAGATGCCCGAACGACATGCCCAGGTCATCGCTGTTCATCAGGCTCAGCATGTAGAGGATCATGAACCAGATCAGGTAGCGCCAGATGTTGCTGCGCAGGCGTTCCGACGGCAGTTGATGAATCGCCAGTTGCAGCATCAGGATCAGCGCCAGCGAGGCGCCGACGAATTTGGTCCCTGACAGCGCACTGTCCTTGAAAAAACCTTCGAACGGCACCAGCGCGACGATCCCGAGCAAACCCCAGGTCGGCTTGCGATAGAGCACCGCGACACCCACCAGGCCAAGCACCGCGCCCGGCGCCAGATACGGATAGGGGCTGGCCAGCAAACCGAGGCAGACCAGGCCGAGCAAACTGACGATCGAGAGCGGAAAGATCACGAGCGTGCCTCCCGTGCAGTGCGGATATAAAGCTGCGACCAGCGTTCGGCCAAGGCCTTGAGGTCGTAGCGATCCAGTTGCGTGCGTTTTGCGTTGTTGCTCAACTCGCGGGCCAGCGCCGGTTCCGTCAGCAAGGTGCCGATCTGCCGGGCGAGGGCGGCGCTGTCGGTCGGCGCGGCGACCAAGCCGTTGTGCCGGTCTTCCAGCACATCGGGTATTCCGCCGACGCCGAACGCCACCACCGGCACCCCGGCCTGCATCGCTTCAAGCAAAATCATCGGCGTGCCTTCGGTGCGTGAGCTGATCACCAGCGCATCGAGTTGTCGCCACCACGGCCCCATGTCGGTCTGGTAGCCGGGCAGGGTGATGCGTTCTTGCAAACCGGCGGTGTTGATCCGTGCCAGCAGGGTTTCCCGTTCCGGGCCGTCGCCAAGCATCACGGCGTCGAGTTGCGGGTGTTGCTGACACAGCGGAATCAATGCATCGAGAAACAGATCCGGGCCTTTTTCACTGCTCAGCCGCCCGACGTAACCGGCCAGCCACCGTGGGTGGTCGACGCTGTGCGGCAGCAGATCGTTGGCCGCCGGCAGGCCGTTGGGGATCACTTGCAGTTTTTCCGCCCGGACACTGGCCTGACGGCACAGTGTGGCGATGCTTTCGGCGACGCAGACCACTCGGTTCACCGAGGCGGTGCGGCACAGTTGCAGGCTGACCCAGGTGTAAAACTTCTGCTTGCGACTGCGTGGCGTAAAACCGTGCTGGGTAATCACCAGCGGCAGACGCAACAGCGTCGCGCCGACCCAGCCAAACAACAGACCTTTGAAATTGTGCGTATTGATCAACGGTTGTTCCGCCCGCCGCTGGCGCAAATGCGCCAGCAACGCCCCCAGCCCCGAGCAGCCGCGACAATCCACCCCGGCCTCGCGAAACCGTGCAATCAGTGCGGGCGGCGCATCGAGAAACAGCACTTGGTGCTGCCCCGGCGTCGCCAGGCAATGGTCGAGCAGCATCCGCTCAGCCCCATAGAAGCCGCCGCTGCTGAGCAAATGAATGATCGGCAGGGCGCTGGAAGGGTTGAGCGGCGCGTTCAATTGCGCACCCAATGCACGAAGCTTGGTACGGTCCAGTTTTTGTGCGGGTTGGTCGGCAGGATGTTTTGATCGTTGATCACCAACAGTACTGGCAGGCCCAGTTCATGGGTGATTTGCGCAGGGTGTTTGAAGCGATGATCGAAGAACTCACGCACGTAGACCAGGGCAATCGCCAGCAACAGACCGGTGAACAAGCCGAACGGGATGATCAGGAACGGCTTGGGAAACGCCGGGTCAGTCGGCTCATATGGCGGGCTGAGTACCCGGGCGTTGGACAGGTCGTTGTCCAGCGAACGGGAGGTGCTGCTTTCGGCAAAGCGTTGGGCATACGTGGAGAACGCCGCGTGCAAGGCGTCGATCTCGGTGTCCATCTGCCGCAGCTTGCTCTGTGTTTCCTGTAACTGGTGGATGCGGTTCTTGAACTCGGCAATGCGCGCGGTTTTCTGATCGATCACCGAGCTGACAATCGCCAGGTCGTTGGTCCGTTCCTGAATCCGGTTGCTGACGATTTTCAGGAACTGCTGGCGGGTGCGCGAGATTTGCTCACGGGTCAGCAGCATCGGTTCACTGCCTGGCTGGAACACCGCCAGATCGTTCATGTAGCGGCTGACCTGAGTGGTCAGTTGCTCACCCAATTGCTTGATCTCCCGGTCTTCAAACGCCACGTTGTCGACGGTGGTGGTGAAGGTGTAGGGGAAGGTGTAGTCGTTGAGCTTGGACGCGTTGGCGGCCGCCAGGCTGGTTTTCAGGTAGTCGAGCCAGCGTTCGCTTTGCAGCCGACGGTCCTGGAACAGATTGAGCGCTTGTTCTTCGGTGTTGATGGCGTTGAGGCGGAAGGTGATCTCTTCCTTGGGATCGGACGAGCCGATGCCTTCAAGCAACGTCAGCCGAGTGCCTTCCAGACCATCGAGACGCACCTGGTACTGCTTCTTCTTGGTTTCATAGAAGCTTTGCGGCAAGTCGATGGATTGCAATTCCTGACGGCTGACCAGGTAGTTTTGCAGCAACGTCGCGACAAACTCGGTGCCCTGATGCGGATCGCCAAAGCTGTAGATGATGGAGATCACGTTGGAGCCCGGCAGGGTTTCGACCTTGAGTTTGTCCATGGCCTCTTGGGTCAGCGCATCCAGGATGGTGTCGCGCACCGGATCGGTCTCCATGCCCAGCGCGGACTTGACCGGGTTGATCACGTATTCGCGCAGCGGAGTGGTGACAAAGCGTTTGAACGGCTGGCTCACCAGTTTGTAGAACACACCAGGGCTGGGTGTGTACTCGCCTTTATCCCGGAGTTCGCTGATGGTCTGACGAATCAGCGCCGGCGAACGCAGGATATTGCTCTCGGTTTCCATATCCGCCAGTGACGGCGGAATGAAACTGGCATTTTCCTGATTCAGGGAGGTCGTCGCGTCGCCCTGAGAGAGTTTCTTGGACTGCACGATCACCTGGGCGGTGATATCGAAGCTTTGTTTGAGCACCAATGGCAAGACCAGGG
>Ga0105856_1000361_pt1 | contig 24279 bp, 20 predicted proteins | sample OrgsoiDNA_201060_FD_89681 | JGI IMG/M metagenome (GOLD analysis project Ga0105856, IMG submission 89681) | Permafrost soil microbial communities from the Arctic, to analyse light accelerated degradation of dissolved organic matter (DOM) -... | ecosystem: Environmental > Terrestrial > Soil >...
CAAATATAAATAGAACATTTTAATATAATAACCTGTCAAATATGACAGTAGCCGAAATGATTATTTGCTTTTCCCCGATTTATCGCTAAAGCTTAAACACGACATTCATTCCTTGTGGCAATATTTGGTGTGAACGGTAAATAAACTACCCCCAGAGGCGAGCCATCACCTAATAAGGTCGGCTATACATGAACAGGCTATTATCCAAAAGTGTGAGATATTTCATCGCTGTTATGGATGAAAAAAATATTAGCCATGCTGCGCGGAATCTACATATCACGCGTTCCCCGCTCGGCAAAGCCATCGTTGAACTTGAAGAGAGTATTGGCAGTAAATTATTCATCAGGAAAGGCAATACGCTGCAACCTACTGAGCAGGCTATTCATCTCTATAAGCAATTAAAACCAGTATTTGAAAGTCTTTTATCGATTGAAGACGTTTTTTTCTATAAAAAATCACCCAGCCAATTACGTTTGTATGTCGATGAAGCCTACCCGTGTAATTTATTTCACGGCATCAAATCGTTGCAATATATCAAAGGTCTGGGGATCAAAGTGGAGAAAAAAACCTTCGCTGAATCAACGGTGCTAAGCGTATTGAGCGATCCTTGTGCTGCTTTTCTGACCCTAAGCCCAGCCTCCTTGTATGAACCCGAGACGCATTCAGTAATGACGTGCGCGCTAAAGAAAATATATTTTCTCTATGCTAATAATAAGGTTAATAATAACAAAAGCATCAAAGATATTATTTATGACAGTGTGGTTGTCAAAAGTGGAAGCATTCCTCAAAAACAATTATCAGACTGCCTGTCATTGTTTCAGCATGAAAAATCTGCGGCTCATTCCATTATTAATGATGATATTGATCTCCCGTCAATGCTCAATTTAATTCGTTGCAATGAAGCCGTGTCCTTTGTTTCTGAAGGTTTTCTGCGGTTCTGTAATGATGACATTTCCTCAGTGGTTATGCGTGATATCACCATTACACCGAGAATATTATGTGCAGATAATAGTCTCAGGCATTTTGAACCTATTATCGAGTTTATTAATAATTAATGAAAATTTGATAAGAAAACAAAGGCCTCAAGGGATCCTGAGGCCACTTGAATGGGCCGCTAAGTGTTAAACAGGAACAAACGTCGCGCTGGTGGAAATCGTTTTACCATTACTATATTCCAACGAAATATTGGTTGTTTCTGTCACTGAATCGACTATTTCTATCTGTCTATCCCCCCCGTAATAGCTATACGTATTGCCCAATATTGTCCCTGTTATAGAGTCAAAGAGAACAGCACTGCCACTCACGGTAACAGTAATATAATCCAAGTAGGGGTCAGAGGATGATTTATCTTGCAGGTAGATCCTGTTTGCCACTCCCCTTGTTGCCGGTGCACCTGTGGTGGTTGACAGTTGGAATCTGTCGCTAGTCGTCGGTTTTTTAAAGTCCAGCGTTGTGGATTGCGTATTGATGTTGTTTGCTGAAAGTGTGACCGTAACGGTTGTATCAAAGGTGTTGTAAATATCGATAGATGTCATGCTTAACGCCGGTAAGGTAAATACATAGGTTGCCTGATCATTCGCTCTAAATTGGCCGCCCCCGGTTAATTGCAAAGTGGCGGTGACCGGTTTATTGGAATAGAGGACGACGCTATTATTGGGCTCATATGAGATAGGGGTACTGAGGTCCCGTGTGCTCGGCGCATTGGTAATGGCATACATTTTGACTGCTAGCGGTGTGGTGACTGGCGTTAGTATTTTAACAAAGGTCGAGGTGGTTGATAGTGATGAATTATCCTCCGCCACGGCGGTGATTGTTACGGTTTCGGCCACCGTATTCACGATACCGAACGTGATATCATATCCCGGCAATCTAAGAGGGAATATTTTATTATTAACGTTGGTATCGGCGAAAACGGCACTGCCGCTCAGGGTGACATGAACTGTCCGATAAGAAATATTGGTGGTATCGAGATAAACGGTATTTTCCACTCCCCCGTTGGCGGGAGCTCCCGAATTGGCTGCCAGACTCAGATACCCCTGAAGCGGATAAGTGGTGAAATTGAGCGTCGCAGATTGGGTGGTAATGTTTTCTCCTGTGAGCGTTACCGTAGTTTCTTCCACCACATTGTCATTGATTTCAACGGTCGTCATGCTTAGGGCTGGCAGATCAAGCACCTTGGTTTTTAAGCCAGAGCTTAAAAACTGTGCATTTTTGTTCAATTGCAAGGTGACGGTAACCGCCCTATTGGCATGCAGCACGATTTTATTGGAAGGAGTAAATTGGTTGGCAGCTATCTGGCTAGAGCTTGGGGCATTAGTGAGGGCATACATCGTGATGACCACACCGTTATCAAATGAGAGAACCGTAGTAAATTCGCCTGCCAAATTCGTTGATTGTACTTGCGACAGTTGAAAGTCAGCGGGTGCATCTTGGCCCAGTGTAAGGACCGGCTTCGCCAGATTACTATCCCAACGTGCGCTAACCGTGGTGCTGTGTTCCCAGCTCGCCGAACCATCCGCGTTGAGTGTCCCCAGTTTAATCGGCACCGTATGCACTGCCTGGGTTTTATCAAACACAATCAGTACTCCCTGCTGTTTGACACCGGCAAGATAGGTTGCTGCGGTATAAAACGCCAGTGGCCAGCTTTGTGATGCACTCAGTACTGCATTTTGATTGGCATCTTTGGGCTCAAGTTGCACCTGTACCACCACGTCGTTATCACCTAATACCACGCCGTTGATCACTGCACTGGCGAGCGGATAATCTTTGCTGATGTTCGGTACATCGGTATCACTGTAATTGTCGCGATATTTGCGATAATCGTAAGTGCTACTTTGCGGATCATACAATGTACTGCTCAACCAGTGCTTGCCGAAGACCCGCAGAGAGTCGTATTGCCATAAATTGGCTAGAGTGCGTAATTCAACGCTTTGATGTTCTAGCAGCTCGATCGGTGTGCCGTCATAATTTATCCGTGGATACAGCGCGGGATTGAGAACAACCCGCGAATCAGCAATCGCCACCGTCCAGCTTCCATCGTTCTCTTGCGTCGGGGCGCTGAATATCAGCGTAGCTGGCCAGTCGCTGCCGGGGGTAAGCACGGGCGTACCATCGTCCATCTTGGCACTCAGCGTCGTCGTGCCGGTTGCTGTAAAAAGCCCACTGGCATTCAGGCTGCCATAGCTCAGGCTAATTTGCTGTGAGCTGCCTGAGGCCGGTAATAGGGCGAGCACCCCAGACTCACTGGTACTGGCGAAGGTATAGAAGGCCTGCGGGTAGGATTGGGTGATGATCCATGCGCTGTTATTGTCTTTTTTGGTAATGATCGCTACGCGGATAATCACATCGGTATTGTCCAGCGTTAGCAGGTTTACCGGCGGCGTGCCGGTAAAGATGGCGGAAAAGTCATCAATATCCTTAGTGAGTAGCTGCTCCTGGTAGCCGCTAAAAACGTAATTGGTGTTACTCGGGGCAAAGGAGGAATAAATGAGGGTCGGCATATCAGACAGTTTAAGCGAGTTATAGGCCCAGCCGATGCCGCTGTTAAGCTGTCTCAGGGCGTGGGGCAGCAGGGCTTCTGATGACCCAGTGAAGCCTTTCTCGGTAAAGAGCGTACCGGTATTGGCAGCGGTGCCCGTGGCGGTAAGCGTCAACAGCCAACTGCCATCGGCCTGCTTGGTGGGGGTACCAAACTGCCAAATGGCTGGCAGGCCACTGACGACAGTGACCGCAGGGGTGTTGCCATTCCATTCAATCGTCAGGCTACCATTGCCGCTCCAGACGACGCTGCCATCAGTAAGGGAATAGTCACCATATTGCACGGCGACGTTATGACTGCTCCCGGAAAGGAGAGAGAAAAAGCCTAATGCCCCATTAATGCCCGGCGCTGCAAAGGTGGTGAGCGGGACCGTCTTGTTAGGGTAAGTCTGCGAGAATGCCAGCGCCACCGGGTTGTCCCCGCTGTCCACGTTGACGAATAATACCCCGACTTCCAGCGGGTCTATGCCAACGTACTGCAATGGAAACTCCGCCCCCGTATAGAGCAACGGCAAGTTGCGATTATTTTCGTAAAGTAAACTTTCAATATGGCCGCTAAAAGAGTAGCCCGGGGTTGCCGTGTCCGGTGCACTCCAGACAAACAACTGCATGGCGGAAATGCCGACTGATTTGTAATTCCACGCCCCCGCATCGGCGGCAAGAATACCCGCCTGACCATTGTTAACCTCTAAACCGTCCCCGCCATTGTTAAGTCCCGTCCACAGCACTAATGAATGTGTCGCTTCGACCGCAGCCGTTTTCTTTAGGTTACTCATGGTATGTTTCCTTATCTGCAAGAGAGGAGACAAATTCGATATTGCCAGTCACGCTGGACGGAAGGGATGACTGGGGGGCATTGATGGTGAAGGTACTGAGCTCAGCAGTGCTATCCACCACATTGACTGAAGCACTGCGGGCCTCAGATAACGCGATAATAGCAAGCTGTTTATCGCCGGAGATCAGGGCATCGCCTGTGACACTAAAAGTGACGTGGGTGAGCGCGGGATTTTCATCCATCCAGACATACAAGCTGTTCACCGTGCTGCCGTTAGCGGATGCGCCTGTGGAGTAGCCGTATTTAAGCAGAGCGCCGCTGCCGGTAAAATAGTCGTTAAAGACCATCACCCCAATGGCAAGGTTGGAGGCGTTGAGAATATCGAAGGCGGATACCACTACGGTACTCACGTCCATGCAGTAAACGGACAAATTAATATACCCGGCGACCGGTAAGGACCCGCGCCAGTCTTGGGTACCGTCAGTAAAATAGGCGGCTTTCGTACTCTGCAAATTGACTTCAATTTCGGTGCCCGGTGGGCCATAAACCGTGGCGACATTACAGGGGCGGACAATATCGGCCGGGTTGCTCCAATAGGGGGCACCCGTGGTGGTTTTAATCTGAAAGGATGGTGTTGGCTCGGCCATGACGGTCACCTGAATGGAGGCTGAGTTCGCCATGCCGCCGGCCAGAAAAGCCACCTGATATTGGCCGATAGCGCTGCCGTTGCCGATAAGGGTAATGTTGGCAGAGGGGATAGTCAGCGTGACTTTTTGTGCCTGAACATCTTGCGCCGTCACGGTATGGATCTCAGAGAAACCTGAGCCGGAAACCAGGGTGGTGGCATCGCTCTTATAGCCCTGCCAGTACACACTGATGCCGTCGCCTGCCGCCATACCCGGGTAGCTGATTTGCATCGGTGTGCCGTCTGCGGCTTCACTGAGGGTGATCCCGCCATTACTGGCCTCTGGAAAGGTGGGGGCGGGCAGTAATTGGTTATGCAGCGTATCGACATTGACCAGCGCTGGAGCGGAGACGCCACGGCTCCCATCGTAAAAGCTGACCCGGTAATAGGCCTGTCCTTCACCGATGCCAATGGGCGTTATCGCCGTACTCGGAATACGGGTGATAAAGCCAGAAGCCACATCGGCGGCAACCACGATGTGGGTATCGATATTAAACGCCGTGAGTACGGGGGTTCCTTTTACCAGCCCATCCCAGTAGGAAGTAACGATATCGTTGACGCTGATCCCAGGATAGGCCGGTATTGCCAGCGAAATCCCCAGGCTACTGTTGGCCTCACTGGCGTCAATCCAGCCGTCATTTCCCTCGGGAAAGACCGGTGCCGGTAAGGTCGTTTCCGCTATATTGACCTGCGCCTGAGTGATTTTTGAACTGATGGGGAGGCCGCCTTTAGCGGGTTGTACGGTATACCAGGCCGAAACCTGACCGACGCCAATTGCCGCGATAAAGGGCGGGCGAACGGAGACCTCAAATCCAGAAGCGACATCCGCCGCTGTCACGACATGGCTGAGGGTAACCACGCTATCCGGGAGAGTATCTCCTCTGCTGTTCGCTCCGACCCAGGCCACCTGAACCCGATCATTTTCAGCGATCCCGTAATAAGCCGGCACGGCAATCGGGGTGCCATCAGCGATAGCATCGCCGGTGAGCAGATCACCTATGGCTTCAGGGAAAGTCGGTGCGTTGAGTATTCCGCTAGCATCACGCTGGACCAGTGCGGTAACTATCGCGGATGCTGCCAGATTTCCTGCCGCATCCATACGGATATACTGCACGGGATAACTGCCGTCGGGCACCAGCGAGGCGGGGATCAGCGTTGACCAGGGGAAAAAATCAGCGGGGGTATCAGTATTGATATATAAAAGGTTGGCTTGGATCCCATTCCAGAACAGCGTCAGGTAGTCCCCTTCGGCGGCGTGGGCTGATTTTTGTACCACAATCAGCACCCCCGGTGGGTCCAGCTGATTGAGATCCTGATAAGTGATCACCCCATCAAACGTCATTTGAGGAAGTTCAGGGAGCGCCAGTATCGTCGGACTTGTGAGTGACATGCTTTCTCTCCAGGTCAACGGCCCCCTGTTAAAGGGGGACCGTTGTGGATGGTATTAACCCTGAGTGTCCACGTTAACTTCAGCGACCGCCGACGTCTCTTTATCACCGCCTGAGGCTGGTGTGAGTTCGTAATAGGCCTGGGCGGTCCCTTCACCAATTGCCGTAATGTTGTCAGTCGGCACCACTAGGGTGACTTTTTTGGCCGTGACATCAGCGGCGGTAACGGGATACTCCACCTCATAATTCGCCTCAGGGATATTGAAATTGCTGTCGTTATAGCCTTCCCAGACCAGATGCAGAATATCGTCAGCGGCCATTTTCAGGTAGGCAATCTCTACTGGCGTTCCCCCCTCGCTTTCGGCTTTACGGTTGTTTATTAGGCCGGTTGTTGCTTCCGGGAAGGTCGGTTCAGGCAGCGTGCTCGGTAATTTCCCGCCGGTCACGGTCACTTCCATAGGTTTTGACACTTCCGGGTTATTGGCTTCGTCAATATGTTCATAGAACAGTTGGTATTTCCCATCAATCAGGCAGGCAGGTGGGAAGGTTTGCGTAATATTTATACTGATATTGGTGGCGAGATTCGCGGCAGTGATCTCAATGGAGGTGTGGTGAATTTCCCCCCAATAGAAAACCACCGTATCGCCCACCTTCGAAGAGGGGTATGGCGGGATCCTCACGGTGATATCGCTCTTGAGGTCATACTCATCAATCTCCCCATCCAGACTGTTTAGTACATAGGGAGCCTTAACTTCGTCATTTTGATAACGGGCCGCCGTCACTTTATAGCTGTTACCCCCCTCGATACTGGCTTTAATTGGGAAGAAGCCTTCATTGTCACTGGTGAACGTGACTTCCGCGATACCCGCCGTATTGGTGAGGGACGAATCAGCAGCGAGCTTTCCGTGAAGCCCGACGTCGGCGACCCAATTGACAGTAACTGGAGTGCTGGGCGCTGAACCGTCCGCCGAGACGACTTTTACCGAGATCGTTTCAGTAGCGTTGCTTTTGGCGACCATAGGGGAAACCACGATTCTGGTGATGGTAAAAGCGTCTGCATTGACGCGGTGTTGATGAGTGGGAGATGTCATCAGAATACCTCTTTATAAAAAGTATCGGTTTGAAAACTCTTCAAATAAATAACGCTTCGAAGAGAGGGAGGGAGACCTACAAATAAAAAGTTTTCGGAACATCATATCGAATGACCAGTACAACCAATACTAGCGTGAGGAAAGCAGAACGGATGGGCAAAATCGGCGCGGCTGATGGGCATTTTTGGAATGGGTTAATAATAAATGAAAACTGTGGATGTTAAATGTTATTAAATTCAAACGCCCCTTGATGAAGGCATGCTCGTTATATAATTAAATATTGCCGGTGATGACTTTGTTATATTAGTTTCGGCAGAGGAATGTTAAGTTTTTCTTATGATTTCTGCGTGATGCTCGGCGCTATAACGTCAGGGTCATAAAACATGAAATGATGAATTGATAGTCCAAAATAGGACATCTTTTTTTATTGAAGCAATTAAGTTAGCTGTGTAATGTGGCGGACTTTCACGGGCATGCCATACTGCAAAAGTAATGAGTTGATGACTCAATGACTTTATCTTTATATTTCAATGCACCCCAAGTTAATGTTGTTTGATTTGTCGGCGAGCCGATTTAATTATAACCTTTCACATTGCTAACTTGTGTTAATGCAGAGAGGTTTAAAATATTTTCCGCTCAATATTATCGCTAATATAGAAATCCCCTTAATTATGAAGAAAATAATTTTAAATATGGCAAAGTTGCAAATTATATTGCAGCTGGTTATTGCTATTTCACCTGCACTGACGGTTCCCTCCTCGTTGGCTCAAAATGATACTTTGTCGCCATTCTCGGTTGACCGCGGCAGTCGCCCATCGACCGCAGCGAACAACGTTGCCCCTTACTCTTCTCAATTGGCAACCGCGGCCTCCACCGTTGCGAATGCGAACCCTGCGATGGCCGGTGCGTCATTGGTCACGGGCCAAGCGGCCAACAGCGTCGAGCAATGGTTGAATCAATTTGGTACGGCCCGCGTCCAGCTCAATGTGGATGATCAAGGGCACTGGGATAACAGTGCACTGGACTTCCTGGCACCGGTTTATAACAGTAAAAAAGCCATGCTCTTTACCCAATTAGGCGTGCGTGCGCCAGATGGTAGGGTAACCGGTAACTTAGGTGGCGGGATCCGTACGTTTTATCTCGATGATTGGATGTTAGGCGGGAATTTATTTATCGATAATGACTTTACCGGTAAGAATCGGCGGATTGGGATGGGCGCAGAAGCCTGGACAAATAATCTTAAGTTATCGGCGAATAGTTATTTTGCAATTACCCAATGGCATGACTCTCGCGATTTTGATAACTATGAGGAAAAACCTGCCAATGGTTATGATATCCGAGCAGAAGGGTATCTTCCTTCCTACCCGCAGTTAGGGGGGAAATTAATGTATGAAAAATACTACGGTGATGATGTTGCATTATTTGATAAAGATACGTTGCAAAGTGATCCGTCAGCGGTAACGGTTGGTGTCAATTATACCCCGGTTCCCTTAATTACTGTTGGGGTTGATTACAAACGTGGCCAGAATTCAATGGATGAAACCACGATAGGCGTTAATTTACGCTACACCATTGGACAACCCTGGGCACAGCAAATATCCCCTGAACAGGTGGCATTACAACGCAGCCTGGCAGGCAGCCGTTATGATTTGGTGGATCGTAATAACGAAATTGTTATGCAATATAAAAAGAAACCGGTTGATAACGTCCTGACCGATATGCAAATCACCAGCCCGAAAGATAATAGCCCGGCGGATGGCGTCACAGCGAATATCATTTCGGTGAAAGCCTCTACCAGCAAAGGGACACCCGCCAGTAATGCGGTGATCAATTGGACGGTCTCGGGTCAGGGTAAATTAAGCGCGGTGTCGAGTGTCACTGACGCCAATGGTGTGGCTTCAGTGAGCGTGACCAATCAGTCGGCTGAACAGGTGGTGGTGACCGCGTCTTCGGGGTCGATCACCCGTTCGACGCCAAGTATTTTCAGCCAACCCGTGGCTGCGGTGGATCTGCAAATCACCAAAAACAACAGCCAGGCGAATGGCAGTGACCAGAATATCGGTCGGGTCGTGGTGAAAGATGCGAAGGGTCAACCGATGTCTGGCATCACTATCCAATGGAAAGTGAATAACTCGGCCGTCATCGTCAGCAGCGATAAGCAGAGCAATGACCAGGGTCAGGCTGAAGTGCATTTCACCCGTACTACGGCGGGTGATGTCTCGCTTAGCGTCGATGCTTCAGGGAAAACGGCGTCAGTCGATTCGACGTTTGCCGCCACAACCCAAACGAGCGTGGCGGTGATCATGACCAAAAACGGTTCTCAGGCTGACGGTACAACAGCCAATGTGGCGCAAGCCACGGTGATCGATGCCAATGGCAAAGCCATGGCCGGTGTCCCCGTCACCTGGTCCGTCACGGGGAGTGCGGTACCGGCAAGCAGCAGTTCGACAACCGATACTAATGGCCACGCCACCATGAACTTCACCGATAGCACGGTCGAAAGTAACCTGACCGTCACGGCGAATGCCGAGGGCCAGAGCGCCAGTGCCACGACCCAGTTTGTGGGGATAACCGTTGCCTCGGTCGCGGTGACTCTCACCAAGGACTACTCTGTCGCAGATGGCAGCGATGTCAACGTGGCCCAGGCGACCGTCACGGACTCAAATGGTAAAGCGATGGCCGGTGTTATCGTAAACTGGTCAGCAAGCGGTAGTGCGACGCCAGCAGCCAGCAGTTCGACGACCGATACCAACGGGCATGCGACCATGAACTTCATCGATACTACCGTTGAAAGCAACCTGACGGTGACAGCGACGGCTGCCGGAAAAAGCGGCACTGCGACGACGAACTTTACGGTTAAGATGGGGGACGTTACCGTGGCGTACCCTGGTATATATACTGAGATAAATCATCGTCTGGCAGATAACGGATTACGTATCAACGTTTCTTATCCGGGAATGGCAGTCGGTGATGAGGTGCGCGTTAACTTTACGGTCGCAGGCACCCTCAATCCACTAATCGGCAAACAAACATTACCGAATTATGATTTTGCGGTTTACACCGTGACGTCGGCGGATATCGGTAAAACATTGACCTTTACCGTACCGAGTACCGAGGTCACCGATTTGGAACCTGCCACTCCGAATAGTTTGAAGGGGACGGCGACAGCGGTAGTGACTCGCCCATCGAACGGTACACAGAAAACAGACACAGTGACAAGCTATGTAGATACCCACTAGTCATTGCCCGTCTAGTCATTGTTTGCCATCAAGCCCTGCCTTCACCGACAGGGCTTTTTTGGGTCTTATACCGCCGCTTTGCGCGGTTTTTCCCGTGTCACCGGCTGTGCGGATGATGAAGGAACCGACGTGATCCCAGGCAGCTCAATTTTCACCACGAAAGTCAGCAGCGCGTAAACGCCACCACCGACCAGCATCGAGACAATCACACCCAGGTTTGCCGTGGCGAAAACGCTATGGCGAGTTTCCTCTGTCAGCAAGAAGCCGACGATGTGCGCGATGTACGGGTCGCCCGAGGTGATCGTTCCGAGGCCAACCACGGTGGCGATAAACAGCGCTAACAGTGCGGTCCAGCGGCCGTTTCTTCCGCCTAATCCGGCTTTATTGGCCAGAGTGATATCCCAACCTAAACGCCGCTGGCGCACAAAGTCGATCAGTTCAATCGCCCCTGCGGAACCCATAACCACGGAAATCGAGGCCAGAAACGACTGGAACGTCGACAGGAAAGAGTCAGAAATAAACATCAGATAAAACGCGCCGAATCCAATAATTACGGCGTTGAGCATGGTGGTGGTGGCACGGCTGGCAGGAATACCCAGCGCTAACAGCGCCAGCCCCGAGCTGTAGACGCCGGTGATCGCCGCCGCCAGCAAGGAAATAATGATCACGATAGAGAAGGGCACATAGAACCAGAACGGCAGCAGATTGGTCAGCGAGGCAATTGGCGCCTGCGCCGCCGCCGCGCTTAGATCCGGGTTGCTGTCGGCTAGAAAGGTACCGAGGATCAGCAGGATGCTGACCGGCAAAGAAATCCCCGCAGTGGTCCAGAAAATCACTTTCGATGCTGGGGTCTTCTTCGGCAAGTAGCGGGCAAAATCGCCACCGTAGTTAAGAAAGCCTAAACCGACCATGGTCATCGCCAGGACGACGCCGCCAATATAGGTCAGCAGATCGCCATGGTGCGCGCTCTGTCCGAGTTGATCCCAGTGAATATGAGGCAGCATCAGGAAAATGAAGATAACGCTCATAAAGCCCGTCAGCCAGGCGATGTATTTTTCGACTTTCATGATCAACTGGTGACCATAAACGGCGATCGACATGGTTAGCACCAGGCTCAGAATAAACCAGCCAAGAATACAGGTCAGCGTCGGTTTGCCGTCAGCCAGAGCAAAAGCGGCTGGCCACAATTTGGCAAACAGCGCAGCACCGGTGGACGACGCCAAGGTGATCAGGGTGATTTTCCAGCCCATATTGGAAATATAAGCAAACAGCGTCGGGAATTTATTGCCGTGATAACCGAAGCAGAAGCGCGTCTGGGTCAGCGTTGGCAGGCCAGTTCTTGGACCGCCGACGGCCAAGATGCCGACTAAAATACAGGATAAAAGATAACCAATGATCCCGGCGCTGATTGACTGCCAGACGCTCAGGCCGAGCGAATAGACATAAATCCCGTAGGCAATGCCGAGGATCGACACGTTCCACGAAAACCAGATCGGGAATACGCCGGAAGGGGTGCCGTAGCGCTCGGATTCAGGGACGGCATTGACGCCATTGGATTCAACTTTGAAGCCGCCTGATGCAGGTTGGTGTGTAGAGTTTGTCATTGTGGAACCCTTATGAATTAGCGCAATCGTTGTAGATTGCCGTTTCTAAAGCGAGCTCAATCATGTTGTTTAAGGATTTTTGTAATTCTTCTGCGGTTGGTTCTTCACCCGTCACGCTGTTTACGCAGGCGGTCAACAGGCTTAAGGCTTTGGCGCGGTACTGCGCGGCGATGGTAAACAGCGCCGAGGTTTCCATCTCAACGGCCAGAATGTTCATTTTTTTGAGGGCTGGCAGCATGGCTTCAGGTTTGTCATACAGCAGATCGTTGGTGAAGGTGTTGCCGAACTGGGTCGGAATTTGACGGGTTTGCGCGACGCTCCAGCAGTGGCGCAGCAACTCAAAATCAGGCACCGCAGCGTAATCATAACCTGCGAATCGGTCACGGTTGGCCGAAGAGGAGGTGCCCGCGCCCGTCGCGACAATCACATTCCGCATATCGACGCAGGCATCAATGGCACCGCAGGTCCCGATGCGGATCAGCTTTTTGACGTTAAATTCATTGATCAATTCATGGGCGTAGATGGAGACGGACGGAATGCCCATACCATGGGCCATCAATGAGATCCGTTTGCCTTGGTAGTAGCCGGTAAAGCCAAACATATTGCGGGTATCGCAAACCCGTTTGGCGTCAGTTAAATAGGTCTCGGCGATGTATTGCGCACGCAGCGGGTCGCCCGGCATGATCACGGTGTCGGCAAAGTCGCCTGGATTAGCATTAATGTGTGGCGTCATCGGACGGCCTCCTGACAGGTTTTAGGCCCTCATGGTAGAAAGCCTGTCGCGAGTAGAAAAAGGCAAATGTCCGACCCTGCCTGACGGCGATCACAAAATTGATTTTTCCTTGCCTGAGCGGGCATCAAAGAAGCGAGGGGCAGGGCGGGGAGCGCAACGTGACGGCGAGGATCGTGCAAGGCGGCATATTGACAAGGCTTAGCGCGGATAGGTAGTCTCATCCGCCCCTTAACCTCACTACGACATCGGGCTAGTCGGAGAGCGACGACATCATGACAATCATTCAGCAATTCGCTCAGCGTGGGCACCAGATCCTACGTGATGCGGTCCATGCGGCGGCGTTAAAAAATAAAGTGATTGGCCCCGATGAATTTATCCTGCGGCAGGGCGAACAGATCACCGCGCTTTACTGGATAACCCTCGGCGAATACACCATGCATTACAACGCCGAGAACGGTAAAACCTTCAGTCTGGGTCAGCGTTTTGTGAGCGATACCATCATCGGTGAAATTGAATACCTGACCCATACGCCCAGCCAGTTTTCGGTGGTAGCGCATGAATCGATGAGCGTAAAAGTGATCCCGCTGGCCATGATGGATTCGATTCTCACCCGCCATGTGGAAGTGGGCGTCTGGTTGAGCCAGCTATTATCGATTAGCTATCAACACGGCATGGCGAAAACCATGGAGCGGTTTTTACAGCCCCTGATGTTTAACATTGTTGCTGATCTTTACGAGCGCAATCAGCAGAAAAAGCCACTGGTCGACTTTTCACAGGTTTACCGCGAAGCAGAGCGTTTTGGCTGCTCAGAGCGCACCTACCGCCGGGCCATTAATCAGTTAGTCGAAGAGAAATATATTCAGAAGGTCGCCAATGAGTACGTAATTTGCGATGTGGAAAAATTCCGTCAAATACTGACGCATTCAGCACGGATTGGTGAGACAAAGGCGGCTGAATAAAACCCCCGATCTTCATCAAATAAACTGAACCATTCTGTTAAACAAAGGCTATTTATTCTCATCCTCAGACGCGTAGAGTAATCGCATCACTGCACTCTATCCTGCCAGGATATGAGGGGCTTACCGGCTGAAGGTCGGCGGGAATATGAGGATAAATACACTATGAAGAAGATTGGATTTTTATCGTTTGGTCACTGGAGCCCATCAGCCCAATCGGCGACGCGATCGGCTGCCGATGTTTTGCTGCAATCCATCGATCTGGCCGTGGCGGCAGAAGAGTTGGGGGCGGATGGCGCCTATTTCAGAGTGCACCACTTTGCCCGCCAACTGAGTTCCCCTTTCCCTTTGCTGGCGGCCATTGGCGCGAAAACCCGTCGTATTGAGATTGGTACCGGTGTTATCGACATGCGCTATGAAAATCCGCTGTATATGGCTGAAAGCGCCAGTGCCGCTGACCTGATCTCAGGTGGCCGTTTACAGCTGGGTATTAGCCGCGGATCGCCAGAGCAGGTGATCGACGGCTGGCGTCATTTCGGTTTTCAGCCTGCTGAAGGTGAAACGGAGTCCGACATGGCGCGACGCCACACCGAAGAGTTGCTGGAGGTGTTGCGTGGCGAAGGGTTTGCACAACCGCACCCTCAGCCGATGTTCCCGAATCCGCCGGGGCTTTTACGCCCTGAACCCTACTCTGCCGGTCTGCGTGAACGTATCTGGTGGGGGGCGGCGACCAATGCGACCTCGGTGTGGGCGGCAAAACTCGGGATGAACTTGCAAAGTTCTACGCTGAAATTTGATGAAACCGGCGAGCCATTCCATATTCAGCAAGCCAAACAGATCCGCGCTTACCGTGCTGCCTGGGAAGAAGCGGGCCATCAACACGCGCCACGGGTGTCGGTCAGCCGCAGTATTTTTGCCTTGATGAACGATCGTGACCGTGCCTATTTCGGTGCCAGCAGCAACGATAGCGATAAAGTCGGTTATCTTGATGAGCAAACGCGGGCGATTTTTGGACGCAGTTATGCGGCAGACCCTGAAACTCTGGTTAAACAGTTAAAACAGGATGAAGCCATTGCCGAAGCCGACACAATATTGCTGACGGTACCGAACCAACTGGGCGTGGATTACAACGTGCACGTCATCGAGTCAATCCTCAAACATGTAGCACCCGCGATGGGCTGGCGCGAGTAGGGGAGTGACAGAGCGTTGAAAGGCAAAAGGCCGCTTAAGGAGACTTAGGCGGCCTTTTATCATTCTGGTCTCGGAGGTCTGCCTCCGTCTCTGCATCCTCGCTTTTACTTAGCATCATCCTGACACCGAGATAGAGAAGGTAGGTCACGCCAGCCCATACTCGCCGAAAGTTTTCCACTACCACTCGCCTGGCGTTTCGTTACCGACGATGCTGAATCGGCCTTACAGGTCGCAGTAAATGCGAGGGAAGACGACGCCGGTGTCCATCTTACGCCGCTAAACACCCTGCAACGGCCTGGCTGAGGAGGTGAAGGGAAGGTATTGGTACATCCAGGTTTCCGACAGCGTTTTATCCCCTAACTTGAGATAGAGTCGGAGTTCAACCGGTTCTTTACCCTCGACGTGCAGGTCAAAGAAAGTGCGCCATGTGGCTTTTCCTCCAGGCGATTTCTCTACTTTAATGCTTTGCAACGTGCCGCGAGACGTTGAGATCACTGCCTCAGGCCGGGCGTCAGCGGGCAGCGTGTCCAGTAATTCACCTATAAATTCCACCATGAATTTACGTGCATTAGGTGCGGAATAAGCCCCGGGATCACCACCTCTGCCCAGCCGCGTTGCCCCGCAGCGCGCCAGTGGCGACGGGTAAGGCTCATCAGCAAGCCAGTGCAGGCGATAGCTAAACTGATACTCTTCGCCGGCTTTTGCCTCTTGCTTGGGTACCCACATCGCGACAATGTTATCGTAAATTTCGTCGTCGGTTGGGATCTCCACCAACTGTACCTCACCCTTACCCCAGTCCCCCTTCGGCTCAACCCATAGGTCGGGGCGTCGCTCATAACCGACCGACCCCAGATAACTGTTAAAGTCGCGCTCTTTCTGCATGAGGCCAAACCCTCGAGGGTTGTCGTCACCAAAGGCTGATACCCTCACATCCAACGGATTGTTAAGAGGCCGCCAGATATGTTCACCACTCCCGGTCCACAGGGCCAGACCGTCGGAGTCATGGACTTCTGGCCGCCAGTCGGAGCCCGATCCTTTCGCTATTTTAGAAAACCAAAACATTGAGGTCTGCGGAGCAATACCAAACCGGCCAATATCGTGACGCAAAAACAACGAGCAATCGACATCCATCACCACACCTTTGGTGCGCTGCAGGATAAATCGGTAGGCTCCGCAAATACTTGGGCCATCAAGCATGGCGTATACCACCAACTGATTGCTATCTTCCTGCGGTGTCTCGAACCAAAAATGCGTAAAGTCGGGAAACTCCTCTTTGGTGTCGTTCATCACGGTGTTAATCGCTATGCCGCGCGCAGACAAACCAAACTGCCCTTGTTCGCCAACGGCACGAAAATAAGAGGCGCCAAGAAATGAAACCCAGTCTTTATCAGAGTGGCTTTTGAGGGTGTTTTGATTTTCAAGCACGCGAAAACCGCTAAAAACGTTTCCCTTAAATTCAGGTAAAATTCCTTGGGTTTTATCCGGGAAGATAAAATAATTGATATTTTGAGCAATTTCCCTAGCGCGTTTATTTGCAACCACCGACATTTTTACTGGCATTTGATGCAGGCCACTGACGCTAAAAAAAGTAATGGGGAAACGACTTGGCCCGTTATTAAATAACGCATATTCAGGGTTATAGATAATTTTTCGGTAAACGTCATAGTTAATATTGGCTAAAGCGCTCTCGGGCACATGCTCCGGCGCAAGATAAGGTTTTTTGGCACGGTCTTTTGCCTGCAGGATCAGCGTATCATAGGAAAAGTGCGTCTCCGCTCCGAGTTTTAAACGCTGAGCGGCAAAAATCTCAGGAGTGAAACCCAGCGCTGCCAGTGCCGTCGAAAAGGAAGCATAGGTAAGCAAGTCTCGTCGTGTCACCATGAGCAGTACCAATCCTTATTGAAATAAAATTTTTAATTTGCTGTTTTACAAAACAGCCTGTTTATCCTTCACGAAATTTTTCCAGGCGCTTGCCTTTACCCCACTATCCAATACTTATGATGTAATATAATAGTCTACTCTAGCCAGGGAGAGGGGGGTCTACGCCGATATGACCTCGATGATTTTTGCAAGAGTATAGAATCTGCTAAATGAGGTGAAATATTCAGAGGCAATAGTCCCTTTATACTTTTCTTTTGAAAGGATAGAAGACGTGCGGGTTTTTTATTTTCTCGGTAGGTCGCCATGGAAAAAAAGTATAACTAAGCTATAGGGGATCCCAATTAGCCCAGAGGAATATAAACCCTAAGTTCCCTTTAAATAAAAGGCGGTCGCAGGCACTGCCAGCGCAATCCAGAATTGGAGTGTTTTAACAACACCCATTTTAATTACTCAGTTAATAATTAGCCTTATATTCCATATAGGAGTAAAAAATCAGCAGCCAGATTCGCCACTCGACTTAAAATTGGTTATCATCCGCTCCCACTCTCTCTCCGGCGGCCTGATGTCCACGATTATCGATACCTTTATTGCCCCGCCGTGCCATAACGAGATCGAGATCCTCTATCAGGATGAGCATCTGGCGCTGATCAATAAACCCTCCGGGCTGCTCAGCCTTTCGGGGAAAAATCCGCAAAATCTCGATTCGGTACATCATCGGTTGGTACAGATATTCCCCGGCTGCGCGCTGGTCCACCGCCTGGATTTCGGGACTTCAGGGCTAATGGTGATTGCCCGTAATAAGGCGATCAACGCCGCTCTGTGCCAGCAATTCAGCCAGCGCAGCGTGACCAAAGTATACAGTGCGCTGCTCTGCGGGCATCTGGACGACAACGAAGGGGTGATCGACGCAGCGATTGCCAAAGACCCGGCGCTGTTCCCGCTGATGTCGATCTGTGCCATCCACGGCAAGCCCGCTCGCTCCCGCTATCAGGTTATTGAGCGCATTGAACATAGATTAGAAGACGGGATGTTACTGCCGTTGACGCGGGTACAGCTAACCCCGGAGACCGGTCGCACGCATCAACTGCGCATTCACTGCCAGCAGTTGGGCCATCCGATTTGGGGCTGTGACCTGTATGGCGGTCTTCTGCTGCCTGGCACGGAACGGACACCGCGGCTGATGCTGCACGCCAGTGAGCTGCATTTTGTTCATCCGATCAGCAAAGAGCGGATCACCGCCCGTCATGCCAGCCCGTTCTGAACGCGTTAATTACCACATCAAATCATCAGGCACTTTAAAATCAGCATACGGATCTTCTTCGTCCTGCTCTTCCTGACTTAGCGCACTATTTAATACAATGCTGTTGGCATCTCGCTGCGCAATTTTGTCGGCGACGCTGGCAGGAATAATGGCGTATTGGCTCTCACGACTGCTGTCCACCAATAAACGCGCAATCGCCAGACGGCCACTGATCAGCTGAGCTTGAGTCGTCTTATCCACCGCTATTTTTTTAATTAAATTGTTATCGGTAAAGTTAAAATTAATATCGCCTTTGGGAAGATCGATTCGGTTCATTTCAATCAGCTGTTTGACCTGAGCTTTATATTCTTTAGATAACGCCGCGTGTTTTTGTTGTTCGCTAAGCTGCTTATCACGCTCAAGTTGGGCTTTTTTATTTTCTTCCACCGCTTCTCTGGCCTCACGAGCCTGTACACGTGATTTTTTGGTCGTTCTTTGGACTTTGGCCATTTTTTTGCTGGTCACTAATCCCGCTTTCAGCAGTTGCTCTTGTAAGGAGAGTTTTGTCATTTTCGTCTCTAAATCGGTTGAATAATTTGGGGGGATTATACCTGTAATTTTCGAGACTGTACTAGGTCGCGGGCACTTCCCCCATGGAAGGCTTAACCGTGGTGCTCGTTTTGCTCAGCGTCAGATTTTGGCGTGAGGTCTGCCGATACCAGTATGAGCGCAACCTAAAACGGCAATTTTAACTAATTTCACCATGCCAAAGCGTTTACTTAAGGTCGCAGTGAACTGCGCACTGGCAATAAAAGATGCAGCGTTGATGCCAAAGCTTAAGCTGTAAACCGTGGGCGAAAGGCCATAGTGGTTAATCATCACGAACGATGAGTTTGCCAAATAGGTAAAGAACCCCGCCATGATGAAGCTACCAATGAATACCAGTAACAAGAAATGGCGGTCGCGTAGCAAGAGCCCGTAGGCGGAAAGGGCACTTGTCAGGCTGCTCTTAATTCGCTCCGAGGCGGGGCGCGTCTCGTTAAGCAGTTTCGCCATCATTAGCAAGCCAACGATTGCCGCACAGGTTACTGCCCAGAATACGCCGCGCCACCCTGCAAAAGTGATAACAACGCTTCCCACCAGGGGAGCCAAAATCGGTGACACGCTAAATACCAGCATCAGCAGAGACATCAACCGCGCCGCCTCGGTACCGGTATGTAAATCACGCACTACGGCCCGAGGAATGGCCATGCCGGCAGCGGCACCCAGGCCTTGTAAAAAACGCAGTAGAATGAGCGTATGCATGTCGTTAGCCAGAGCACAACCTACGCTGGTCAGCGTAAATAGCAGTAATCCGGCATAAAGGGGCGGTTTACGGCCGAACCCAGATTAGCCGAGGAGCATGGTGCGCAGTGTCTCGCCACGGGCAACGCCAGACAAGGGTTACTTGCTCTCCTGACAGACTGCGTTGAGCGATTCACTTCCCAAGAGGTGAATGGTGTATGTTTTATGACTCAAGGCCCACTGGTGAACGTCGGCGCCTCGTTGGAAACCAGTCGCTATTTTTCAAGCAAGCGCGATGCTCTCGAAGGATTACTGCAGCGACATTTTCAGCAAGCGGTGGAGAAGGGGGAATTGCTAGACAGCTCGGCAGTCACTCGACTTGCCAGCTTCTATACCGTCGTGATTCATGGTCTGGCTTTGCAGGGTCAGCATGGGGCTACGCGCGAAGACCTGCTCGCCGTGGTCGAGGTTGCAATGAGCGCCTGGCCCACAGAGGCTGTAAAGCCTTAGTCGATTTCCCAGCCTTTAACGTTACCTAGAGTGCCAGCACTGTCCGACATATCCTCATCCTGAGACCTTGCGGTCTCATCATCAGCATAATATTCTAAAGATATTCTTGAAAATGCCGATAACAATCCTAGGTTTCTTTCAACGCCGTGCTCAATGACTTTTTGTCGTAGCGAACAGGAGAACAAAATGGATGTATCGCAGATCACTTCACTGGCTACCAACCTTGATAGTCAGGACCTCAGCAGTAAGGTGAACACCCTCCTGCTAAAAAAGACTCTGGATAACCAACAATCAACGGCAGCCAGTCTTCTCGAATCGATCCCATCGCTGCCCGCTAACCCAGCGATCGGACGCAATATCAATATCGTTGTTTGAATGGCAAAGTGAACTGCTCTCATGGATGCGCACACGTACTGTGTGAGGGTCACAATGTGCATTGAGCTACACCTCCTTTATCATTGCTGATGTGAACTTCGTTGCGTCAGCAAAAATCCTCTTTTCTCTGCCTTGTTTACACGACCCTCTTTTCTTCGCTGCATTTCTTACAAGATATAAGCCTATCCTAAAGAAGAAGTCGAACCTGGTGCTGCCGTCGGCTTTTTTAATCAAGCCTGCGCAAGGATCCCTCAGGACAAAGTCCGCTACAACGGCGTTAAAGACGTCTATACGTCCAAACATGAAATTCGCTCATGTTCAGTGAAATAAAATCACTTTTCCTCAACCCCTGTCTCAGGCATAAATTGTCTTCAGAGATTCGCTATAGATAATATAAGGACGACTTCATGACAAAACGAGAACAGAAAATGAGGAAGTCCTGAGTAAAAAGCAATTAACCCTTTTTTATACCGGAAGTTAGGATACGAAATTACAATGAATAACAATTTTACATTTGCTACTAAAAGTTTACGTTTTGACGAGAATTATAACCCTTCGGAAAGTACGCGTATTACCACCAACTTTGCCAATTTGGCTCGCGGTGAGAAACGCCAAGAGAACCTGCGCAACGCCTTAGTGATGATCGATAATCGCTTCAATTCTCTTGCGCATTGGGACAACCCGAAATCCGATCGTTATGCTGTTGAACTTGACATCATTTCCGTTGAGTTGAAGATTGAGAGTGAAGGTAATTCCTTCCCAGTCATTGAAATACTGAAAACCAATATCGTTGATAAAAAAACCAACGAGCGCATTGAGGGCATCGTAGGGAATAACTTCTCTTCTTACGTGCGAGATTATGACTTTAGCGTATTGCTGTCAGAACATAATAAGAACAAAACACAATTTACCCTGCCAGATAACTTCGGTGAATTGCACGGCAATATCTTCAAATATTTCATAAATTCAGAAGCTTACAAAAATAGCTTCAATAAAACGCCGGTTATTTGTTTAAGCGTCTCAAGTAAAAATGTTTATAACCGTACGGGCAACGTGCACCCTGTATTGGGTATTGAATATCAGCAAGATGATGCTTATTCATTAACCGATCTCTATTTCGGCAAAATGGGATTACAGGTTCGCTATTTCATGCCTGCAGGTAGCGTTGCACCTTTAGCTTTCTATTTCGCTGGCGATTTACTCAGCGATTACACCAATCTCGAGCTAATTAGCACCATCAGCACGATGGAGACTTTCCAGAAGATTTATCGCCCTGAGATTTACAATGCTAATTCTCCAGCCGGAAATTGCTATCAGCCGAGCTTGAATCAACAAGATTATTCTTTAACTCGAATTGTTTATGATCGAGAAGAACGTAGCCAATTAGCGGTTGAGCAGGGGAAGTTTACTGAAGAACAATTCATTAAACCTTACCAAACTATTCTTGAGCAGTGGTCTGCTAATTCCGTTCTTGATTAACCAAAACACAGGGTCATCTATTATGAAAAAGTTATTACCGACGTCAACTGCTGGCAGTTTACCTAAGCCTTCCTGGCTGGCGCAGCCTGAGCAACTTTGGTCACCTTGGAAATTGCAAGATCAGGAACTCATCGACGGCAAGCAGGATGCTCTGCGTCTGTGTCTGGAAGATCAACAGCAGGCGGGTATCGATATCGTCAGCGACGGCGAGCAAACGCGTCAACACTTTGTCACTACGTTTATTGAGCACCTCGAGGGCGTTGATTTCGAGAAACGTGAGACCGTCAAAATCCGCGATCGTTATGAGGCAAGTGTACCGACGGTCGTTGGCCCAGTGAGTCGTAAAAAGTCTGTTTTTGTTGAAGATGCCAAGTTTTTACGCCAACAAACTGACCAGCCGATTAAATGGGCGTTACCAGGCCCGATGACGATGATCGACACGCTGTATGACAACCATTATAAAAGCCGCGAAAAACTGGCTTGGGAATTCGCTAAAATTCTTAATGAAGAAGCGAAAGAATTAGAAGCGGTTGGCGTCGACATTATTCAATTTGATGAGCCGGCGTTTAACGTGTTTTTTGATGAAGTGAATGACTGGGGTATCGCCACGTTAGAAAGAGCCATTGAAGGGCTTAAATGCGAAACCGCCGTGCATATTTGTTACGGTTACGGCATCAAAGCTAATACAGATTGGAAAAAGACGCTGGGCACCGAATGGAGACAATACGAAGAGATTTTCCCGAAACTGCAAAAATCGAGTATCGATATCATCTCTCTGGAATGTCACAACTCGCATGTTCCAATGGAGTTGATGGAGCTTATTCGCGGTAAAAAGGTGATGGTTGGTGCCATTGACGTGGCAAGCAATACCATTGAAACACCAGAAGAGGTCGCCGCGACGCTGCGCAAAGCCCTGCAATTTGTCGACGCCGATAAGCTCTATCCTTGCACCAACTGTGGCATGATTCCTTTACCTCGTGGCGTTGCAAGAGGCAAGTTGGATGCCTTAAGTGCAGGCGCAGAAATCGTCCGTAAAGAGCTTCTGGCTAAATAACATCGCCACCGAGTAGAGCACTCAGTCCGGGTTGAGCGATCGGCACGATCGCCAACTCTCCCAGACCCCAACCGGACAGAGGGAGAGTGCTCATCGCCGCCATCATTGATAAAGCCTCCTCATCCTGTTTACCTTCTATCGAATTAACCACTAAAAAATCAATATCCTATTCCTCTTTCATTTCTCCTTAGCTTCCGTTATCGGATATATTGGGATCACTATCGTAAAATTGTCCTTCATCTAGCAGGTAACATCGGCAATGGCTCTGATCCCAAAAAACTACACGCGGTTGGAAAGCGGATACCGTGAGAAAGCCCTAAAAATCTATCCATGGGTATGCGGACGTTGCACGCGGGAATTTGTTTATTCAAACCTGCGGGAATTAACGGTTCACCATATCGATCACGACCATACCAATAACCCGGAGGACGGCAGTAACTGGGAGTTGCTGTGCCTGTATTGCCATGACCATGAACACTCAAAGTACACCGAGGCTGAGCTGTACGGCACCACGGTTGTGGCGGGGGAGGATGCACAAAATGATGTTGCTGCAGCGACCTATAATCCCTTTGCCGATTTACAGGCGATGCTTAATAAGAAGAAATAACCTGAGAAAACTCTGCTCCTTAGCACCCCTATAACCCGATGTTAAGAGACGTGTAGTGAATAAAATTGATCAGTTAAAAGCGAAATACCCGGGTGCGATTGCATGGTCATTCGGGGATAGTCCAGAAATGGCGGACGAACTGGCAGAGCTCGTGATTAGAGGGATAAAAACAGCCAGTTGTTGCTCACTCTCATCATTCAATGATGACGATGAATCACCCACTATTGGCTGTTACAGCATTATCCTCAACGGAAAAGACCAGCCCGTTTCTGTCGTAAGAACCCTTGCTATGCGGATAGTTCGCTTCTGCGATGTGACAGAAGAGCTTGCCAGAAAAGAAGGTGAAGGGGATCTCAGCCTCACTTATTGGAGAGAGGGGCATAAAAATTTCTTCATAAATGAAGGCACCTATGCTGAGACAATGGAGCTGGTAGTAGAAGAATTTGAGCGGGTTGAGATAGTGTAAAACGAGCCTAATCGACAAATATGACCATGAAGAAAAGAGCCGTCACGGCGTAGAGGCGTAGAAAGCAAAAAGCCCGCTTAAGTTTCCTTAAGCGGGCTTTTCTAATTTGGCTCCTCTGACTGGACTCGAACCAGTGACATACGGATTAACAGTCCGCCGTTCTACCGACTGAACTACAGAGGAA
>Ga0105856_1000366_pt1 | contig 24088 bp, 23 predicted proteins | sample OrgsoiDNA_201060_FD_89681 | JGI IMG/M metagenome (GOLD analysis project Ga0105856, IMG submission 89681) | Permafrost soil microbial communities from the Arctic, to analyse light accelerated degradation of dissolved organic matter (DOM) -... | ecosystem: Environmental > Terrestrial > Soil >...
ACGGCGCTCAGGCCAACGGCGTACGCCACCGGCACGCCGATAGCAAGCATCACTCCCAGCGTTAACAGCAAAATTAAGGCATCCATTACGTATGCTCCAGAAAAGGGCCCTCAGGCGTCTGAATTACCCAGCCGGACCACCGGGCGGTGGGCCTGCGGGCCTGCAAGGATTTGCTCAAGGATAAACAGCACGGTCAGCGCCGAACCCAGCGGCAGCGGCAGATACGTTTGCCCGGCAGTCAGCAGCGGGAATTCCGCCACCGGCTGTTGCCACAGTTCGCTGCACAACAGCAGGCTGTACCAAAAAATGAACAGGCTGATGGCCAGCATCATCAGGTCGGCGAGCAGGGCGGAAAATTTTTTCAGCGCAGGTGGCAGACGGTCTGTGACCATCGCGACCATGATGTGTGAACCTGAACGGTAGGCCACGGCGGCGCCGATAAAGGTAAAAGCCACCATGCACATGATTGCCATCGGCTCCGGCCAGGAGAGGGCGCTGTTCATGACGTAGCGGGCGAAGATCCCGACAGGGATCACCGCCACCATTAACAGCAGGGCAATCCCCGCCAGCCACATGGCGAAAAGATAAAGCAAGTCCATCAGACGTTGATAAACGTGGAGCATGAAACCCCCGAAAGTGCGCGAAAAGTCAGGCAGCCACAAAGGCCGCCTCACATCAGGTTATTGAACGTCGGCAATTTGCTGCATCAGGACTTCGTGACCTTTACCGAACTCATCGCGTACCGGTTGGGTGGCTTTGAAATACACCTCGCGGTCGATTTCATAAAACTTCACGCCGCCAGCCTGCATTTTTGCCAGCGATTCGTCGTTGTAGGTTTTCCACAGCTGGCGCTGCTCGTCTTGTGCCTCTTTTGCCAGTTTCAGCATCAGTTGCTGATCGTCTTTTGACAGCTTGTCCCATTTCACTTTTGAATAGAGGAACAGCTCAGGGATGATGAAGTGGCGGCTGTAGGTGTAGTTTTTCACCACCGGCAGATAGTTGTGGGCGACGAACGTCGGCGGATTGTTTTCCGTGCCATCAATGACGCCGGTCTGCATTCCGCTGAACACTTCACTCACGCCCATCGCCACCGGATTGGCCCCCATGGCTTTCAACGTCGCCAGCGCAATGGGGCTGCCCTGTACGCGGATTTTCATCCCTTTTAAATCTTCCGGTTTAACTACGGGTTGTTTGGTGATCAGGTTGCGGGTACCCCCATCCATCCAGCCGAGGAAGACCAGACGGGATTTCGGGTCATTAGTGATCTTGTCGCCAATCTCTTTGCCGATGCTGCCGTCGAGTACCTTGTGCATATGGTCTTCGTCACGAAAGACATAGGGCAGGGTAAAGACGTTGATCTCCGGCAGAATTGACGCCACCGGTGTCATCGACACACGGATGATATCCAGCGCACCGATCTGCGCCTGCTCTATCTCCTGCTTTTCATCCCCCAGAACGCCGCCGGGGAAGGTTTTTATCTCCAGCCTGCCGTCAGTGTGTTGTTTCAGTTTTTCACCCATGTGCTGCACGGCCACCACGTTCGGGTAACCCTGCGGATGAACATCGGCTGCTTTGATGGTCTGCGCCAGCAGGCTGTGGCTGAACAGTAGGGTCGCGGAACTCAGGCAAAGGCTGAGAAGTGCTTGCTGCATTTTCATCAGTTTGTCTCCAGGGTACGTCGTCGTTAAGGAAAATAGTCATTAAAGAAAATAGAAAAACAGGGGAAACGCGTGACATGCTCAAAGGCTGCCGGTGTCCGGTCTGTGCCTTCCTCAGCAACATACCCGATTAGGAGTGCGGGTTTTTTGCGCGTTATCACAAACTGTAAACAGTTTTGAAATGATATTACTTAATATTTAAAACATTGTTTTAATGTTACTAATGGCTGTCAGATGATTGATTTACGTGTCATTTTCTTCTAAAAATGTGAACTGGGTGGGGTTGCGGGATTTGTATGTAAACCGGGTAAAGCTTGTTTCCGGTCAATGACAGAGGCGTTGGCAGCAGGGATAATGTAAATAATAATGAGAACCACTATCAATTCGAGCTTTTTGTTTGATATGATTTGGCGCTATTAAACCCCCGTACACATTGATTCTGGCTGGAGGCGACGCGTGAAAACGGCTCGCAATAAGATGAAAGAGATGGCGTCAATTTTGATGTCATTAGTTTTGGTGGCAGGTCTTGGCGGCAGCGCAATCGCGGCTCCGTCTTCGCCAGCAGCTGAAGCTGTAACGCAAACCGCGCAACCGGCAGCCAGCACCAACGATACACCAGCGGCAGTGACGCCGATCAGTTCTTCTGCTGCGCCGGTTGAAGAAACCGCCGCGTTACCGGTGATTCCTAAAGATCTCTCCGTCCTCGGTATGTATCACCACGCTGATGTGGTGGTGAAAACCGTGATGATTGGCCTGTTGCTGGCCTCCGTCGTCACCTGGACATTGCTGTTTAGCAAAGGGGCCGAAGTGTGGAGCGGCAAACGTCGCCTGCGCCGTGAGTTCGCTGCGCTGGAAAGCGTTCGCACGCTGGACGAAGCCACCGAGCAGGCTGAAAGCTTTGACGCCAACAGCATCAGCAGCCAGATGCTGCGTGATGCACGTAACGAACTCGAACTGTCAGCCGGTTCCACCGATAACGGCGGCATCAAAGATCGTACCGGTTTTCGTCTGGAGCGCCGCGTCAGCGCCGCCGGTCGCCATATGGGCCGTGGCAACGGTATTCTCGCCACCATCGGTGCTATCTCCCCGTTCGTCGGCCTGTTCGGCACCGTCTGGGGCATCATGAACAGTTTCATCGGTATTGCGCAGACACAAACCACTAACCTGGCCGTTGTCGCACCGGGTATCGCCGAAGCATTGCTGGCAACTGCCGTGGGCCTGGTTGCTGCGATCCCGGCGGTTGTGATTTACAACATCTTCGCCCGTACCATCGGCTCTTACCGCCATCAGGTGGGGGATGTGGCAGCGCAAATTTTACTGTTGCAGGGCCGTGATCTGGATTTAGCTGCCAGCGCAGGTGAAACGCCGCGTCCGCAGGCAGACCGCCAGCTACGCGTAGGGTAATAAATCATGGCCATACGTTTAAACGACGATCTCGACGAAAGCGGTGAAATGCATGACATCAATGTCACGCCTTTCATCGACGTGATGCTGGTGCTGCTGATCATCTTCATGGTGGCTGCACCGCTGGCGACGGTCGATGTGCGGGTAGATCTCCCCGCTTCGACCGCTAAACCGCAGCCTCGCCCGGAAAAACCGGTGTTCCTGACGGTGAAGGCCGACAAGCAACTCTATCTGGGCGACAGCGTCGTTAACCGCGATGACCTGACCTCACAGCTTGACCAGCGCACGCAGGGCAACAAGCAGAGCACCATCTTCTTCCAGGCAGACAAGTCGGTGGATTATGCAACGCTGATGAATGTGATGGACACTCTGCGTAAAGCGGGTTATCTGAAAGTCGGATTAGTCGGTGCAGAGCAAACCGGCGCGGCTTCCCAGTAAGATTTCTGCTTTTTAACGTTGGAATAAAAAAACGGCCCGAGATGAAAATCCGGGCCGTTTTTATTGGCGTCACGTTGCTGATCAGGCGCTCGCGTGGGCGGCCGCTTTCTTAATCAGTTCATCCGACGGGCGCTGGCCCGTGTACAATACGAATTGCTCAACCGCCTGCAGTGCTGCCACTTCATAACCGGTGATCACCTGTTTGTTCTGTTTGATGCCATAGCGAATCAGCGGTGTTTCTCCCGCAGACGCCACGACGTCAAACACGACGGAGGCACGGTCAATGACCGCCGGTTCGAAGGCCAGTGTCTCAGCTTCCTGGCCACCGGCCATGCCGATAGGGGTAACGTTTACCAGCATATCCACGGCTAAATCACCGACTTCACTTCTCCACTCGTAGCCGTATTCCGCAGCCAGCGCACGGCCTGTTTGCTCGTTACGGGCAATGATATAACCCTTTTTGAAACCGGCATCACGAATCGCGGCCACCACCGCTTTACCCATACCGCCGCTGCCGCGCAGGGCGAATACCGCGTCACGCGGAACCTGATATTGGTCCAGCAGTTTTGCCACGGCAATGTAGTCGGTGTTGTAGGCGCGGAGCACACCGTCGTCATTCACGATGGTATTGACCGACTGGATGGCGGTGGCGGAAGGGTCGAGTTCATCGAGAAACGGAATGCAGACCTCTTTGAACGGCATCGATACCGCGCAGCCGCGGATACCTAACGCCCGCACACCTTTCACGGCCGCTTCGATATCTTGAGTGGAGAAGGCTTTGTAGATGAAATTCAGATCCAACGCCTGATACAAATAGTTATGGAAACGGGTGCCGAAGTTGCCGGGACGCCCCGACAGTGACATACACAGTTGGGTGTCTTTGTTGATTTCTATAGGCATAAATTTTCCTTATCCGTGATGTTTTAAGCGCATTAAGCCAACCTTAGCCAAAGGCTTTGCCCACCGCTACCCTTAATTGTGCTGTTATACTGACAGGATAACGCCTTCAGGAGGTGGACATGAATTTAGATCTTTTCGATCACCCTGATTTTCATCCGCACTGGCGCGAAGAGCTGGCCCCCGGTGCGGTGGTGCTGCGCGGCGGGGCGCTGAAAGATGACTCGGCGCTGCTGGCGGAGATCGATCGTATAGCCGGTTTGGTGCCGTTCCAGTACCGCGCCACACCGGGCGGTTATGCGATGTCGGTCGCCATGACCAACTGCGGAGAGGTCGGTTGGGTGACGGACCGTCAGGGATATCGCTATCAGACCACCTCGCCTGAGAACCAACAACCGTGGCCCGCGATGCCTGCACTGTTTTACGCCCTCGCGGCAGAGGCTGCCGAACAGGCCGGTTTTGCCGGTTTCCAGCCAGATGCTTGTCTCATCAACCGCTATCAGCCGGGGGCAAAAATGTCGCTGCATCAGGATAAAGACGAGCACGATTTCGGCGCGCCGATTGTCTCTGTCTCGCTTGGCCTGCCTGCGGTATTCCAGTTTGGCGGCATGGAACGCAGTGATGCCACCTTGCGTGTCACGCTGACCCACGGCGATATCGTGGTGTGGGGCGGCCCATCGCGGCTGCGTTATCACGGTATTTTACCCCTCAAAGCGGGCGAACATCCGCTGACGGGGCAGTACCGTTTCAATCTGACCTTCAGAAAGGCGGGTAGTCTGACCTGATCGGCGGTAAAGCGCAGGACTTTGGGCGCGAACTGCTTTAAACTGCGCGCTGCAAAATTTGACATGTTGAACGATTAATTAGGCGGTAATAGCGATGAACGGGACAATCACAACCTGGTTTGAAGATAAAGGTTTCGGTTTTATCAAAGATGAAAACGGCGATAACCGTTATTTCCATGTGATTAAAGTCGCCAACCCAGAGCTTATCAAGAAAGACGCCGTGGTGACTTTCGAGCCGACCACCAACAATAAAGGCCTGTCGGCGTTTGCCGTAAAAGTCGAGCCGGAGAGCCGCTACATTTTCATTGCCGGTGAACGCATCAAAATTACCAGCATCAAGTCTTTCCTCGCTTACAGCGAAGAAGTACCTGCGGAATCTCAGATTAACAAAGAGAACGCCGTGCTGTCGGTCGGCCTGCTGATGAATCGTATCCGTCCGAAGGAAGAAGAAGAGAAGAAAGCGGAGACGCGCACGCTGAAAAAGCTGGCGGTCACCACCTTCCAGAACACTACGTTCATCTTTTCCGAAGACGAAATCGACGTTGACGACACCATGAAGATCCTCAAAGCGCTGTAATATGCGCGTCCACCGGTGCGGCAGTTTTCGCTGACTCCGCCGCACCGGTCTGTTTTCCCGCCTAATTAATATGTCACCGTGACCAGCACCGTATCGCTGTAATTTCCGGCCGGAGGATTGGCCTGGCTGGCGTTAACCGTGGCCGTATAGCCGATAGACTGCGACGCGCCTGTTCCCGTCATCGACGTGTCCGTTGTTGCTGTCCACACCGACGCATCCCCCTTAAAGATCTGATACTGCAAATAACTGGTCACACTATTATTGGTGGCCGACATCTGGCGGAACTGTCCGCTGCTAGGGTTACTGCTGGTCAGGTTAACACCGTAAGTTGCGCCCAGAGTGCAACGCACGCTCAGCGAATTGGACGTCACCGACGCAAAGCCGCTCGGGAAGGCGGCCGAGCCAAAACTGACGTTCGGCGCGCTGTCGATATAGCAAAAATTGGTCACTGTCAGGCTGACGGCAATCACGGTGGTCGCGGTTCCGTCGGTGTACACGCATAACCCCAGCGCACCGACGAAACAGATATGGTAGGCCCAGTTAATCGTAATGTTATCGGTATAGAGCCCGGCCTTCAGATTGCCCCCCGTCGCCGTTTTCAGGTACAACGGCATACTGCCGTCACTGGCATTGAATAGCCCGAGCAGGCCGAGCAACGTGGTGCTGCTCCAGGTGGTGGATGACCCGACGTTAACCGGCGTGGCGCACGCGCTGTCTTTACAGATGATATAAGGCAGATATTCACTGTTGGCGGCATTAAATAGCTGCGCCGTGGTGCCCGAGGCATTGGTGGTGGAGGCGATGGTCGCGGTGACGGTATTGGTGGCAAGCAGTGAAAGCAGACTTCCGGAACAGGTAAAGCCGCTGGTGGCGGTGACCTGCTGGGGTGTACTGGCGACGGTAAAGGACGTCACCGACCCAAAACTCCCGGTCCCTGAAGTACTGGTACAGGCTGCCTGAGCCCCCTGTAATCCGGCCCAAAGCAGCAGCACCGCCATCAGCCCGCGTGACGCCATTCTTAACAGTTTCATTTTCTCTCTCCTGACGCCGCGTTCGGCTGGCAAACCAGCGGGCCGATCTGCTCAATGCTGTGATGAGTGCTGTTCAGGTCAAAACCAATCCGGCATACCGCATTGTCCTCCTGACGGATACTCAACATGTTGTGAGGTTGCAGATTGGTGAAGTACACCAGCCCGTCGTAGCCCACCACGGTAGTTTGCTGGCTGTTCTGTTCGGTGACCAGCGTGCCGAGTTTGAGCGGCTGGCCCTGCGTATCATTAAGTTTGATGCTGGCGGAAAGCACTTTTTTAACCGGGAAATCCACCACCACACCACTGCCTTCGCGCACGGACACGCTCTCCGACACCCGGTTTGCCACGACGTCGGCGGGCAGCGGCAGAGTATCGATGTCCACCTTGGCCGGATAATAGGAGCTGACGTTGGGGATCAGCAGATGGCCGTTGTTATCGGTCTTGCCGAGTTTCTGATTTTCATACATGACAGGCACTCCGGCGTAGTTGCCGGTATCGACCACGATGAAGGCATCGTTAATCTTGTCCGACAGAAAAAAGTCATTCGCCATAAACACTACTGAACCGCTGAGATCGGCCCAGTTGGTGTACTCGCCGGTCTGCCCGTAGACCCCGCCCTGAATCGTGGTATAACGCGATCTCCAGGTGGCATCGGCCTGCTGATACGGGTCACTGCCACCGGTGTAGGCCAGATTCCAGCCCAACCCGCCGTCGGTTGGCGTGGTTTTGCTGGCACCAATCTGCTCCTGATAATTTCCGGCGCTGTTGCGCTGTACGCCGGCGTTGACGCTGACGCCTGCGTCCAGAGGAATGATGAATTGCAGTTGCGCACTGTAGCCGTTTTCGCTGAGCGTCTTATTGAGCGATAAAAACATACTGCTCTGGCCCCACAACGAGCGGCTGTAGGAGAGGTTCACCAACCGGGTATGGCTCTGATCGTAGGCTTCAACATCGTAATAGCCGATGCCGATGGTGCCGTTCGAGGTTCCAAACGGCGAGGTGCTGAAGGTCACCTGATCGGCCCGACGGCTGAGGCGGGTATCGCTGGTGTAGGAGGTTAAATCCTGATAGCCCGGCGTGCGCGACGAACGCAGCGCCGAGAGGCTGAAGCGGTTGGAATAGTAGGAATAACCCACCGTGTACTGGCTGCCATTTTTGTCCTGAGTCTCGCTGTCGTGGTCCGACTGATTGCCATTCTGATTGTTGTTATCAGGCAGGCCGTTGGTCGGATTATTGGGAAAATTATTGATGTCATTATTATTGTTGCCGTTGGTATCAAACTCGCCGCTGGTCACCGGCGCATGGTTGGCCTGGCTCTGGCTGCCCGACACGCTGAAAGTGCCCCAGTGGCCGACGGCGATATCCGCGCCGATACCGCCGAGCGCCAGCCCCTGCGTCGCCTCGCCGTGGCTGGAAAGTGTCAGATAATTGGTGATGCCGTAGCGATAAATGCCGCTGAACGCAGCATCAGAGTAATCGGCACTGTTGACGCCATAATTTTGCCGCACCGCGCCGAGCGACAGGTCAAAGTCGGTCAGGCCTTGTCGCAGCAGGGTGTTCGAGACGTAAAACGGCACGCTGGTGGAAACCTGTCGCCCGAGGGCGTCGGTAGTAACCACCGTTGCCTCGCCGGCACCGTTGATGTAAGGCACATTGGTGAGGGTGAACGGCCCGGAGTTCAGGTTATTACTGCTGGCCTTATAGCCGTTAAGGAACAGATCCACCGTGGTTGGCACCGCTGCCGTGCCGCTGTATTGCAGCAGCGGATAGGTCACCAGATCCGGGCGTACGCCGAAATTACGGCTGATGCGTAAACCGCCCATGCGCGCCGAGTTGCTCCAGGTCAGGGAGTTACTGACAAAATCCCCCATCTGATAGCTGACCAGATCTTTTTCATCGGTGTAGCGCCAGAAGGTGTCATAGCGGATATAGCCGTCCTGCGAGGTACTGTCGCCGTCCCCCGGCGCACTCTCCATGTTGTAACGCCAGGTGCCGGTGTTGGTCAGAATGCCGACGCTGCTGAACAGGCGTTGCTCCATCCAGGTCGCAAGCGAACGCTGCCCGTCGTGCGGGTCGGAATAGTAAGAGTCATAGTTGAACAACAGGCCGGTGCTGCTCTGCGCCGGGGTATATCCCATCAGATTATCACTGCTGACATTCTGTTTGGGCAGCCAGTCATCCGGTACCTGTAAGATCAGCTGCTGGGTGGCGGCGACATAGTTAGCTTTGACCTGCGGCAGGGTGGCGATGTTAACCAGCCCCTGCTGCTGGCCGTTGAGGTGCACATGGTTTTTCGCCAGCACCCCGGCTTCGACCCAGTAGGCATTATTGCGATACACCACCGGCACGACCTGATTGTCGCTCTGGCCGTTCACGACAATCGACAAATAAAAGGTAGCGTCAGTCATCACTGGTGCTGCACGCGGTGCCTCCGGCAGAGCACCATACTCTGCGCCCTGCGTCAGCCACGGCACCGCCAGCAGGCTCAGACTTCCCGCATAAATCAGCCCCTGATATCCCCTGGCACGGGTTCGAAGAAAAGCGCGCCTCCTCGGGGTACAACGTCGGGTTTGCATGCGCTGCGGCTCCTGCCTTTATTCGCCGCGGGGGATCACAATCGGTTGAGTATTATCAGCAATTTGCGCATTGAGCTGGCTACCCGGCAGCACGCCCGCCGGAACCGGCCAGCGCATCTCCTGTCCCGGCAGGACATAACCCATAAAGCCCGAGATCATAGTCTTCACACCTTTTTTGGCATCACCGGTATTGGACCAGAACACGTTGCTCAGGCGGGCGTGCACCACGCCGGAATTGCGCACTTTCAGGAAGGACTTACCGCCCGCGCTGTCGATGCTCCAGTGCAGCACCGGTCTGGTGGCTGTCGCGCTGTCGCGTTTAATGTCGGTGCGCTCGCTGGTCCAGACTCCCTCGCCATCCAGAAACAGCGGCAGCAGATAACGCATCTGCAACTGCAGGCCGACCACGGCTTTATCCTGTCCCTGAGGGGGCGCAGTCAGCGGTGAAGGGATCTCATCGATGATGATGCGGAAGGCTTTTTCCGTGTGAGCGGGCACCGGCGTATTGCGGATCAGGCGGATTAACTGACGCTGGCCGGGAAGTACGGTGGCGAACGGCGGGCTGGCGACCACGTCGGTCTGGTCGGCATAGCGCTCGTTAAAGTCTTGCTGCTTCCAGGCCAGTACCCGCACCTGCAAGGACACCGGTGCGGCCCCGCGGTTTTCCAGCCAGAGGGCCGAACCGTTCTGGTCTGACTCGATAATCTGGTACACCGGCCAGACCAGCACCGAACTGGCGGCCCAGCCCGGCACAGCACTGAATAACAGACCAAGGGAAAACAGATGTAAAACCGTGCGTATAAAAGTCTGATACATAGTTCATATCCTGATGATTCAATAAGTTAATGTGACAGTGACCGTATCGGTATAGGTTCCCGCTGAGGGTAAATTGGTCACTGCAAATAGGCGTGCATAAACCGGATAGGTTTGCGTGGTGGCCGGAAAGCTGCTGACCGTCATCGCCAGCGCGCCGTTTCCCCATACTTTGCTGCGCGCTGAATCCTGATAAAGCTGATAGGCCAGCGTCTGTGTGGCCGCTGAGGTGTTAACCATGTAGCGCTGTGTGGCGCTGCCGCCGTGTGTGCCGTAATCCATAGAGATCGTCGGCGTAGCGCCGGGGGTGCAGGTCACCACTACGCTGCCCGCGCCGGTGGTGCTGACCATATCGAGATTGCTTGGGACAGAGGCTATTGAGCCAAAATTGATAGTGCCGAGATTGGTGATCGGGCTGGTGACTGAGCTGCCAAAGGCACAGCCGTTGACGATGGTGGCGCTGACGGTGAAATTCTGTGTGGCGGTCCCCGCATAACTTACGGAGCAAAACAGCAGTGGCAGGGTAAGAAGAGTGATCAGGCACCGCTCTGGCATCGTGTTTCTCCCCACTACCAGCTGACGGTAACGTTCACCGTATCCTGATAAACACCGGCTGCCGGTGTGGTTTGTGACGGAACACGGGCATACACCGTATGCCATTGATCGGCACCGTTACCGACGTCGCTCAGACCGGTGGTGTTATCCCAGACCGTGGTGCGGGTCGCGTTGGTATAGAGGTTATAAAGGACTTTCAGCGTGGCATTGGTGGTATTGGCCATACTGCGCGCGGTGACGCTGCCGCTGCTGCCGCCATCCATCAGAATTTTATAGCTCAGGCCGTTGACGCAGTTGACGCGAATTGATCCCGCCAGCTGGGCGCTGGTGGTATTAATCACACTGGTGGTAGAGGCGTAATTACCGAAATTGATCGTACCGAAGGTGGTACTGCCAGAGGTGGTCGTGCCTGCGGTACAGGCAGGCAGCAGGGTCGCGGTAACCCCCAGCGTGGCGGCGTGACTGACAGGAACCGCGGTCAGAACAAGCAGCATACTGAGGGCTGATAAAAGCAGCAGCACCTTGGCGTCCATGGTATTTCCTCCTGAATAATCGTGAATTCAGGGCCGCAAACGGCCCTGACATATTCAGGTGCTACCAGGCAAGCGTGGCGACAACGGTGTCATTATAAGTGCCCGCTGCGGGGCTGGTATTGGTCTGATCGGCAGGCAATACGCGACCATAAATCGGGAAGTTTTGCGGCGTCGTGCCCGCCGTTAAAGACACCGGGGTATTGATGGCGATTTCCGAGGTGCGTGCGGCGTTGGAATAGAGGCGGTAAAGGATGCTGTTGCCGCTGGAGGTCATGGTGCGGGTAGCACCGCTGGGCGCCAGTCCGCCGTTAAGGGAGAGCGTGGGGCTAAGGCCGGTGCTGCATGTGATGGTAACCGCATTGGTGCCGTCGGCGCCAAATACTGTCCCGTTAATCACGCTGGTTAAATCGGCATAGTTACCGAAGTTCAGTGTACCCCACTGGTTGGTGCCGCCGGTGGCCGTGCCGTTACCGACAGTACAACCGGTGCTGATGGTTAACTGTACGCCGACCTGACCGGTCAGGGTGCCTGCTGCGTGAGCGCCAGCTGAAAGTGTCAGCAGAGCTGCGGAAAATAAGGTGAGAAACGATTGTTTTTTTGCGTCCATGATGACTCCCAATGACAACGTTTAAGGCTGTTTATTCATGCAACCAACGGTGCATGTGGAAATCCTCTGGTGGTCATACTCTAAAAAAGGCTAAATGATAAAATGACGTTGGCCATGCAGCAATGACGTTGTCTGTTTCCCGCTTTTTGGGGAGAATTATCACGGACATTGTCAGTCTCAGTCTTATAAGTATGCCGTTTTCTTTTCAGTAACAGCATCATGCGACTTTGAAACATAGTTAAATATAAGTTAATAAATTTAACTTAAGGAGAACTATTTGGCACTTTTGGCAAAATGCTCAATAACTCCAATAAATATAAAATGACGGCTTTTAAACCTTAAAAATTGTCATTTGCAGCATTTAATTCCTAAACAGAGTGAAGGTTTGAGTTAAGTGGCTAACCATTTAGTCAGCCCTCACAAGGAGTGAAAAATGGATATGAACATCGTTTTGCACCAATTACGTCAGGCAGGGAAAACCGAACAGGCCCGCGGGGAGTGGATCTCCCTTGCCGCACAGCATCCGCAACAGGCGCAGGTGCAATATGAAACGGCCTGCATTCATGACTCCATGGGCCTTGAGTCTCAGGCGGTTCCCTACTATCTGGCGGCGATTAATCTCGGTTTAGCGCCGGACGATCTGCGTGGGGCTTATCTGGGGCTGGGCAGTACGTACCGCACGCTGGGGCAGTTTGAAGAGTCGAAGCAGATTTTCGAACGCGGAATGGAAGCCTTCCCCGAAGCCCTTGAGCTGCGCGTTTTTCTGGCGATGACGCTCTACAACCTGGCTGACCATCACGCCGCCATGTCCTTACTGCTGGACGTCATTGCCGATACCAGTGCCGATAAAGAGATCCAAAGTTATCAGCGGGCGATAAGACTTTATGCGCAAGATCTGGAGCGCCAATGGTGATGCTAACGGACAGCCAGCTGGCTGATATCAACCAACTGGCGGAGTTTTTGGCGCTCGATCAGACCGGGGGCGCGACGCCCAACCAGATGGCGCGCAGTGAGCCGCAACTGTTGATCCTGCTCGGTAACGCTATTTTGCCGGTGGCCGAACGGGCCTTTACCGCGCTCTCACGCGGCGCGGTAGAGAAAATCCTGATTGCCGGTGGCATCGGCCACTCTACCGATCTGCTGTATCAGGCCGTGAAAGGTCATGCGGATTACCACGTGATCGGCACCGCCGGACGCAGTGAAGCGGCGATCCTGCATGACATCGCCGTACAGTTTTTTGCTATCGCGCCGCAACAGCTGCTGCTTGAAACTGAATCCACCAACTGTGGCGACAATGCAACACAGGCCCGGCGGGTGCTGGAACAGACTGGCGCACCGGCCGCGCGCATCGTCCTGGCACAAGATCCGCTGATGCAGCGGCGCAGCGACGCCAGTTTTCGCAAAGTGTGGGAGGATCGTCCTGAGGTGCAGTTTATCAACTGGCCGACGTTTATCCCTCAGCTGGCGCAGCGCGACGGCGGGCTGGTTTATCAGGGGGAAACGGACGCCAGTTTGTGGTCGTGGCCCCGTTTTGCCTCACTGTTACTGGGAGAAATTCCCCGCTTGCGCAATACTCCGCAAGGTTACGGACCGCGTGGGAAAGGTTTTATCGCCGCGGTGGAGATCCCGCCGCAGATCGAAGCGGCCTACGCCCGCATTTTGCCGTTACTGAGCGCCGATCACGGTGACAGATCTTTCTGAACCGCCGTTGTGCCCGGTGCGGTCTCTTTGCCTGCCATCGCGAACAGCACGACGACTGCCGAAGCCAGCGTGATCGCCACCAGGCACAGCAGCAGATGATGCAGCGAGGCGGCGTAAATTTGCTGCAACTGGCTCACACTGGCGCGGGGCAGCAGGCGCTGTGCCTGAAGTAAATCGCCGGTGGCCAGACGCTGGCTGGCCTGTGCGACGTTCGCGCCGGAAAAATGTGCCGTCAGTCCGCCGTGCATAAAAGCCGCCAGCAGCGCCCCCACCGTTGCCAGAGAAATCCCTTCTCCCGCCACGCGCGTGGTACTGAAAATTCCGGTCGCCATGCCCGCCCGCTCTTTAGGCACCACGCTGACCGACAGCCCGTCCATCAAACCCCACGGCAGACCCGTGCCCAGCCCAATCAACAGCATCGGCAAAATCATCTGGATAATATTTTGCGCCTCTACCGCGACGCTCAGCCACCACAAACCCAGCGCCGCCAGCACTAAACCCGAGGTGCAAAGCAGGCCTGCGCTGATCCAGCGGGTCAGCCAGGCGGCGATCAGCGGCACGGCCAGCATCGGAAGTGATAACGCCATCATCATCAGCCCGGCCTGTTGCTCACTCAGACCCGCGATGCCGATAAACTGCATCGGTAAAATCACCAGTAACACCACAAAACAGAAACCGGTCGCCAGCGGTAAAGCCTGCACGCCAATAAAACGCGGGAAGCGAAACAGCGACAGATCCAGCATCGGGTACTTCACGCGCAGTTCTACACCGATAAACAGCGCCAGCAGCAGCGCCGCGCCACCGAGCATCGCCAGAACCTGCGTGCTTTGCAGGCCGTACTGCGGAATATCCATCAGCGCCCAGGTCAGCAGCGCCAGCATGGCGGTGAAGCTCAGCGTACCCGGCCAGTCGATGCCCGCCGCGTCCGGATTACGCGACTCCTGCATACGCCAGGCACCGGTCAGCAAAGAGAGCAGGGCGACCACGGTGGAGGAGAGAAACACCGAACGCCAGCCGAAGTGCCCAATCAGTAAGCCCGCCACAAAGGGTCCGAACGCCAACCCGACGCCAAAACTGGTGCCGAGCAGGCTAAACGCGCGGGTGCGCGCCGGGCCGTCAAACTCCTGGGCCAGCGCAGCAGAGCCACCTGCCAGCGCGGCGGCGGCCAGAATGCCCTGCGCACCGCGCAGTAAATCGATCGCCAGCAGACTGGTGCTGAAACTTTGCAGCAGCGAAAGCAGACCAAACCCCGCCACGCCGCAGATGAAGACTTTTTTGCGGCCAAACTCATCGGCCAGCGCACCGGCGGCCATCAGGAAACAGCCGAACGTGAGCATAAAGGCGTTGGTTATCCAGCTCAGCGCCTGCGCGCTGCCGCCGAGTTCGCGGGCGATAGCCGGGGTAGCGACGGCGCCGCTGACAAAATTCAGCGGCATAATCATTCCCGCCAGGCAGATGGTGAACAGCACGCTGAGCTGGCCTGTGGCATGCGACGCAGAGTGAAGTTTAGATTGAGTCATGGTGGTATCCATAAAACAGGAAAGTAGCTGTGATGATAAAATGTCTGTAATTTAGCCGAAACAGGCTTGCAGTCCGGATATTACGGACAAAATGGCTCGTATGGCAGATGAAAACAGGACAAGGCGTATCATGGAAAATCTGAAGGGTATGCTGGCGTTTGTGCGGGCGGCCCAGCATCATAGCTTTGCGGCCGCGGGCGAGCGGATGGGGATCTCCGCCTCGGCGGTGGGTAAAAGCGTGGCCCGGCTGGAGGAAAAACTCGGCGTGCGGCTGTTTAACCGCAGCACGCGGCGCATCAGCCTGACCGACGAAGGTCAGCTGTTTTTCGAGCGCTGTCAGCAAATTGTGGCGCAGATGGAAGAGGCCGAGCAGGAGCTGTCGCGGGTGTCGGCCGAACCGCGCGGCAAGTTACGGGTCAGTATGCCAGCCATTGGTTACCGCATGTTGTTACCCCATCTGGCCGAGTTTATGCGCCGTTATCCGCAGGTCGAACTGGAGCTCGATTTCAGCGACCGTATGGTGGACCTGATTGCCGAAGGTATCGATGTCGCGGTGCGCAGTGGTGACCTGCCGACGTCACAGCTGATGTCGCGACGGCTCGGGCCTTTTCATTTTGCCATTGTCGGCAGCCCGGCCTATTTTACCGGCAACCCGCCACCGCAGACGCCTGCCGATCTGGGGCGTCACGCCTGCCTGCGTTACCGTTTTCCAGGCAGCGGACAGTTTCAGCCCTGGGCTGTCAGCAGTGACCAGCCGCTGAATTTACCGGTGGCGCTGAGCAGTAATAATCTCGAAGCGCTGTTGCAGGCGGTACATCAGGGCGTCGGGCTGGCGTATGTCCCGGAATTTCTGGTGCGCGGGGCGTTGAAAACGGGAGAGTTGGTGGCCGTGCTGGCGGACCATCTTGACGATGCCGGGAAGTTCTCCGTCGTCTGGCCAAGCAGCCGCCATATGCTGCCTAAGGTGCGGGTATTCATTGATTTTCTGACGGAAAAGCAGGTGCTGTCAGCGAAATAAAAAACGAGGCGGGAGGCCGCCTCGTTGAGGGTGATAATGTTATTTTTTGGTTATTTCAGTCCAAGGTTTACCTGAATATTGGGCTCCCGTAGTTGCTGCCGTTCCCGGCTCGTCCTGTGTCCAGAAATTAGCCTGGTAGTCTTTGCCTTTATAACTGACTTTATCTCCTTCGGTGTAAGTTTGGCTTGCGCTCCATGTGTCGTATTTGCCAACCGGGTCAACGACCGGATCGACAACGGGATCAACAACCGGATCAACTACAGGGTCTACAACCGGATCGACAACCGGATCAACGACTGGGTCAACGACGGGATCGACAACGGGATCGACAACAGGATCTACCACTTCTTCACCAAATACGACCAGCGTGTATTGTTTGGCAACGGAAGTAGCGGCGTGCGTATCCGTCACCGTCAGTGAGAACAGGAATTCTGCGCGGCTGACCACGGTCGGTGCAGTAAAGGTAATAGTAGAAGTGGTGGTGCTGCTTGGGGAGATCCCTGCTGGCACACCCCATTTGTAGGTCAGTGCGTCGTTATCTGCATCGCTGGATGCAGCACCGCTCAGGCGGACTTTTGAACCGCTAATCACCTGAAGTTGAATATCCGCAACAGGTGCGGTGTTGGTAGCGGGTTTGTCATCATCTGGCACTTCGCCTGAGATGTTGATGCCGTCAAAGTAGAACGGTGCCATATCAACCACTTGTTTGACAATGGTGCTGCCCAGTCCTTCACGTGCCGCATTCACCAGTACGCCGTTATCCTGATCGATAGTCCAGGTAAACAGTGCACCCAACCCTTTACTCGCCGCATAACGCCCTTTGGCACGTACGCTGCGTGGGGTGTCGAGTGACATATACAGTTTGCTTTCTTTATTATAAAGATAATCGGCATCAGCCACCTGATCGGTATAGACACTGAAACCATTACGGCCTTTTTGGTTTTCCAGATCCAGATAGTTATTGATCAAGTCATACCATTCGCTGCAACCACTTTCGAAAGTACCGGTCGTTTCTGCATTTGCTTCCGGGGTATAAGTCCCTTTCAGCGGGGAGAAGCTTTCCAGCACGGCATTTTGGCCGTTACGTGAGTAACCTGCGTAGCCAATGTTAATACGGTCAGCAGGGAAACCTTTACCAATCAGATAGTCAACGATGGTGTCGATACCCCAGCCGCCTTCAATCAGTGCATGCAGATTGGTGTGGTGGTCCAGTTCTGTCGCCCACGGTGTACCGTAGAAGTCATAAGTCATCACGTTGATGCTGTACAGACCGCTGGCCAACAGAGTTGGGACGTCTGATTTTTCCAGAATGGCGACCACGGCGGAGCTGGCGATGCTGATTTTCACGTCGCTGCGTTTAATCGCTTTTAGTTCTTTGGTGATTTCAGCCAGCAGCAGTGCATAATTTGCACCGTCTTCGTCGCTATAGGCGTTGTTGTTACCGGCGTTGCCCGGGTATTCCCAGTCGATATCTACTTCGGAGAACATCGGGAAGCGTTTGAACAGTTTGGCCACCCCTTTGGCGAAGGTGCTGCGGCCAGCGGCCGTTTTCGCCATATTGTGGAATCCGCTGCTCATGGTCCAGCCACCGATACTCATCGACAGTGCCAGCGTATGGCCGAGCGTTTTGGCTTTCGCCTGCAAATCACGCAGACCACCGACGATACCTTTTACCGTCGCCTGCGTTGCGCTGTTTACGTCCATTTCCACCCAGCCGGAATCTGCCAGGCCAACGTTACTGCTAGTCTGGAAGTCACCCCACGGATCCAGGAACGTCGGTTCATTGTTCACTTTATTTAAATTGCTGGCAGCACGTGCGATGACATCGGCTTTCTCACCGGTGGTGTCACCGGTAATGCCGAGGAAACCCAGAATGATTTTGTCATATGCCGTTGGGCTGACGTTAGCCAGGTCATAACCACGGCCACGGTTTGACGGTGTGTCATCACCATCAGTCTGGCGGCTGTCGTATTGTGACCAGTCCGTGTAGTAACCGAAGACTTTTGGCTTATTGGTATTGTCGTAGGTGTTATACACCGGCTTGGCAACGCGCGCCGAGGTGTAGCTGTATTTCACCGTGTCTTTCGCAGGATCAAAGCCATCGGCTTTATAAGATGCTTCAGTCAGAGAGTCAGTTTTAATCAATTTACTGGTAGTCATAATATATTCCTGAATAAAAGTGAGGGGTCCACAGCGTTATGCTGCTGTAGCTATCATTCAGGACGAAACAGGTTCTCTCAAATCATCCATAAGCAATAATAAATATGAGAGTGAATATGTTTTTAAAATGTTAGCCATTTCTAAATCTTGAGATGTGTTTTCTTTAAAAATTACATCATTGAAATACATTTTGTTATTTAGTTAAGTCGGTAATGTATCTGTTGTTAGATTAATTTATCCAAAAAAAGTGAATTCACGTTAAACACTCTGTCTTTTACATTTCAAGCGAGAGTTAAAGGGGTGTTGAGTTAAACTTGAAATGGTGGTGCTGATTGAGAATAGATCACATTATATCCAAAATTATCAAAAATATCCTGATTGGATGTGGTGAAACAGGAAAAAGCAGATACGATAAATCTAATCGAAAACTGGATTTCTCATGTGCATTTATCACCCTTCTGGAGAGAGTATAGAGATGAGCGTTTATCTTATTAATGGTCAATACGTTTTCAATGAAGGAACTAAAGAGTTGAAGACGTTAAATAACAGTATCAATATTAAATTGACCGCGATGAGAGCCCGATGCCTTAGTTTTATTATTGAGCATGCCAGGGATGAAGTGATCGAAAAATCAGCAATGTCTTATGCGCTATGGGGGGCAAGAAGTAAATTCACCAGTGATGCAAGCCTGACACAAACACTTTATTTAATCCGGCGGGATTTGAAAACGCTGGGATTGGATGAATTATTTATTACGGTGCCTAAATCAGGTATTCGGGTCAATACGTCGATAACTATTGATGTGATTCAGGAACGAGTCCCCCGATCTAGACTTTCCTATCTTCCTCTATTTGCCAGTGCCCTTGTGCTTTTGATATTGGCTGGTTTGGCCATTTATTTTGCCTTTATCGTCTAAATTCACCGAGGATTAAATTATGTCCACTATTCCCGCAATTGATGCTGTATTGGAAAAAGAAGGGGCTTATGTCAATCATCCTGATGATCCTGGCGGTGCGACACATTGGGGGATAACTGAAAAAACCGCGCGGGATTATGGCTACACGGGTGACATGCAGGATTTCACCCGTGACCAGGCGTACACCCTCCTTGAGAAGAACTACTGGTTCCAGCCAGGGTTCGACAAAATTAACGCACTCTCTCCCTCACTGGCGCTGGAGTTGTGTGATACGGGAACCAATATGGGGCCCTCAGTCGGGATTAAATGGTTGCAGCGCTGGTTGAACGTCTATAACCATCAAGGCACCGACTATGGCGATATTTCAGTTGATGGAAAGATAGGTCCGGCGACGCTTACCGCACTGACTGCATTTTTAAAACTGCGCGGAAACGAGGGAGAAGCTGTACTCTTAACCTCGCTTAACTGTAGCCAGGGGCAGCGTTATCTGGATTTGGCGGAGAGTAAAGCGAGTAATGAATCCTTCATATATGGCTGGATGAAAGAACGTGTGCATATTGGCTGAGAGGCCCTGTCATTCTCCGATGAAATATATTATTTATTTTCCTGACGGGCGGAATGGGTTCACACATCATGATTTCCCTCGTGTTTTTAATCATCCTTAATTTTTTCTTAACAATGTATAAGGTGTTTTTTTGTGATGATACAATAAAATTATGCACAGTAAGACATTTCTACTTTATTTATAGTGCCACAATCCGAATGATGCGGGCTCTATTAGTGCATAGGGGAAAAGATACAATGAAGTATGATAAAACGTCTAGGTTTGATTACAATCTGATCAAGGTTATGAATGAAGTTATTATTTCAGGCAGCCTTTCACGAGCCGCTGAGAACCTCGACCTCTCAGTCTCGGCTGTCAGTTTGTCTATCAGTAAACTCAAACGCTCTTTGGGATCAGATCTCTTTATTCGTACCGCTCAAGGTTTAAAGCCCACACAGATTGCATTGGATATTCATGAGTCTTTCGCACAGGCTATCTGTATTATCGATGATGTTGTGCATACTGCTCAGTACCCGGGTGAACCCTCTCCAATTCTGCGGGTTATGTGTTCAGATTTGATGGAGGGGTATTACTTTCAACGCTCCTGTCCGCTTGATGACTTCAGCGAGACATTTTTTGTCTTTACTAACTCGATTGTCTTTGACCATAACGAATGCGTAATGAGTTTATTGAATTCCTGTAATGATATGATTTTGAGTAATGCCCCGATCAAACATACTCATATTACGGCATTAGTCATTGATATTGAAAGTGAGTTTGTAGCGATATGTGGCAATAGTAGTCTGTTAGCATCACAGAAAGATTTTACCCTATCTCATTATTATACATTACCACACGCGGTGTATTGCAGTAGTGATGAGTTTGGGAGGAAACCAGTATTTACCAATAACATCCATGTCACGAATGAATTTACCGGATTAGTGAAAGTGACTTATCACTCTTCCTCTATCAATGGAGTGATATCAGCGGTAGAACGTAGCGATATGGTGTCTATATTACCGCGTAAAATCGCCGAATATTTTGTGCATGAACGCAGTTGTAAGTTGGCCATATTTCCGCTGCCTGAAGAAATTCATTGTGAGGAATTGATAACCTATGCCAATTTCTATACAAGAACACCAAAATACTCTCGTGTGAATAAGATTATCAATTGCCTGAAAGAGTTTGAGACTTACTGAAATTAATTTTTTGATACAGGCATGATAGTGAATCTAAGTGGCTAACCGACTTTTTATAGGATGTAAAAGGGTGGTGAAGTATGGTCGATTCTTTATGCCAGTATCTGGATTTTCATCCCTAATATTCAATTTATGGGTGAAAAGATGCCGTGAAAAGCAGTCAAAGCCTGCAGTTAAAGGGCAAACGAAGTAAATTGCATTGGGGTCACTCTTGACCGGGGAAAACTGAATGGGCGATCGGTGATCGCCCATTTTTTCATTATTGTGCCGTCGCGGATTGGTCGTTTAAACCGGAACCGAAAACTGGAAACATGCCCCTTTGTTATTCTGCTCAAGCAACTTAATATCCCCGCCGTGCAATTGCAGAATGCGCCGCACTATCATCAGGCCCAGCCCGCCTGCGCGGTGTTTATTGGTGCTGAGGATCGACGGACGGACAAACAGATTAGCGCGCAGCTCCGGTGCCACACCCGGCCCGCTGTCGTTGAGTTCCACCATCACCTGCTGCTTCTCTTTCCACAGACGGATGCTGATATGTCCCCCCTCCGGCGTGTGGCGGATGGCATTATCCAGCAGATTGGTCAGCACCCGCTCAATCATGCCGAGATCGGCATTGACCAGCGGGATCCCCGGTGTGATTTCGGCAGTCAGTTTCTGATGACGTGCTTCGGCGGCCAGCTCAAATTTCTGAAAGACATCATTGACCAGTTCACACAGGGAGAACGGCTCTTTCTGCGGCTTCACCACACCATATTCCAGCCGTGCCAGTTCGAATAGCTCCTGTGCCAGACGGCCGACTTTGCGGCTCTGGGCCAGAGCAATGCTGAGGTAACGCTGCCGCTCGTCAGCGCTCAGATGTTCGGCTTTCATCGACAGCGTTTCCAGATAACCGTGCAGCGAGGTCAGCGGAGTTCTCAGATCGTGGGAAATATTGGCGATAAATTCGCGGCGCTGCTGATCTTGCGCCATCAGGCTCTGCCACTGCTGATCAATACGTTTGGCCATGCCGACAAACGCCAGCTGTAACTGGGCCACTTCATCGCGCGGCTGACCGTCAGGCACCGGGCTTTTCGCCAGGGTCTGAATCGCCTCCATACCGCCGCTGTCGAGGTTGGCGATTTGTGCCGTCAGCTTGCGCACCGGGCGCGTTACCCAGCGGAACGCCAGCGCCCCGGCCATCAGGCCAAACAGCACCACCATGCCCATTGAGCGCAGTGCCATATAAATCGCCGACTGGTATTGCGCTTTACTGGCGAGCGCCGTGTAGTCATCACCCAGCAGCACGATGTACACATAGCCTTTGACCACGCCATCGGCTCTCAGCGGCGCGGCGCTGAATACCTGCCGCGCATCCGGTGCACGCGGATTGTCGCCGTAGACCGGCATCTGCGCCCCGCCAAGCAGCGCCTGCACCGGGGCTAAATCCACCCGCTCACGCTGCAATTTTCCTGCCGGTGCAGCGTTGCCGACAATATTGCCGTCTTTGTCGAGCAGGTAAACTTCGACGCTCGGATTCACCGCCATCAGCTGATTGAACAGGGTTTTCACTGCGTCCGGGTCCAGCCCGTTCTGGCTGAGCAGCGGATTATTGGACGCGATCTGCGTCGCCAGATTGGCCGACAGCCGCTGGATCACTGCCTGGCTGTACTGATTGCTGGAGCGCACCTGCATATAGCCGGAAAGCAGGCTACAGGCGACCAGCAGCAGAATAAAGACCAGCGTCAGCCGTTGGGAAAGCGTCAGTTTTTTCATCATTTACCCCTGAGTGTCTTCCGCTGACGACATAAATTTATAGCCCATTCCCCACACGGTCAGAATACGTTCCGGTTCGGCCGGATTGGTTTCAATTTTGATGCGCAGCCGGTTGATGTGGGTGTTCACCGTATGTTCATATCCCTCGTGCTGATAGCCCCACACCTGATTGAGCAAGCTTAGGCGTGAAAAGACTTTGCCGGGGTTTTTAGCGAAGAAATAGAGCAGGTCGAATTCACGCGGGGTGAGATCGACTGGCTGCTGATTCAGCACCACTTCACGGGCGATAGGGTCAATCACCAGCCCGGCGAAACTCAGGGTACCGGCATCCATTTTCATGTTGCGGCTCATGGCTTCCTGACGGCGGAACAGCGCTTTGACGCGTGCCACCAGTTCCAGCATCGAGAACGGTTTCGCCAGATAGTCATCGGCCCCCAGCTCCAGCCCCAGTACGCGGTGCACTTCACTGGAACGTGCGCTGATGATGATGATCGGCGTATAGCGCGTCATGTTGCGCGCGCGGCGGCAAATCTCCAGACCGTCAACGCCCGGCAGCATGAGGTCAAGGATCAGCGCGTCCCAGCCGCCTTTCTCCAACTGCGCCACGCCCAGATTACCGTCACCGGCATGGGTTATTTCAAAACCTTCGTCGCGCAGATGCAGGCTCAGCAGCTCGGCGATATTGCTGTCATCTTCTACGATCAAGATCTTTTTGGGCTTATCCATTCGGTTTTTCCATCGCGTCCTGCCTCTGATGGAGAGGCAGCGGTCTTGCCTGCAGTCTACACAAGCGCATTAGCCAGAGTTATCACATTTTATTTAACTTTGCGTGAGGTCTTGGGGAACAAATCCGCTCAATACTCGCTCCATCGACAGGGCAGAGGCGGGAACATCACCATGACGCTACACACAGACTTCTCACCGCAGAGTGAACCGCAAAAAAGCAAAGCCAAACCGCAGATTGTCCATCCGCTGTGGCTGCGCCTGACCCACTGGCTGAATGCGCTGGCAGTGCTGATTATGGTCACCAGCGGATGGCAGATTTATAACGCATCACCGCTGTTTGATTTTAGCTTCTCCCGCAGCCTGACCCTTGGCGGCTGGCTGGGTGGCGGTATCCAGTGGCACTTCGCCGGAATGTGGCTGTTTGGTTTCAACGGCCTGTTTTACCTGCTGATGAATATCGTCACCGGGCGAATAAAACGTAAATTCTGGCCGCTTACGCCGCGCGGCATTCTGCGTGATTTAGGCGCTGCCCTGCGCGGAAAACTGGCTCATGCCGACCTGCGTCACTACAACATGGTGCAGCGTGCGGCCTACGTCTTCGTGATGTTCGACGGCATCATTCTGGTGCTCTCCGGGCTGGTAGTGTGGAAATCGGTGCAGTTTCCGCTGCTGCGCGAA
>Ga0105856_1000369_pt1 | contig 23945 bp, 21 predicted proteins | sample OrgsoiDNA_201060_FD_89681 | JGI IMG/M metagenome (GOLD analysis project Ga0105856, IMG submission 89681) | Permafrost soil microbial communities from the Arctic, to analyse light accelerated degradation of dissolved organic matter (DOM) -... | ecosystem: Environmental > Terrestrial > Soil >...
AAAGTCTGCATGTGTCCTTTCTTTATTGTAACTACCTGTCAGAAGTTACTTATATTTATCACTGCATAGAAATCAAAATGCTCAATCATTGGCGCTGTAGCACGAAGGAGGACGAAGACGTTAGTAAAGGCCGCCAACCGCATGCCTTGCGACAAAATGCCCTTCGGCGACTTGCACCAACGGCATCACCACCGGCTCATCATGCAAGGCACGAACCGGGCTTGGAATATCATCCACCAGCAGCGCATGTTCTTTACTCCGGTGGGTCGGATCCGCCACCGGCACCGCCGCCATCAACTTACGGGTATAAGCATGCTGCGGATTTTCAAACACCGCGCGACGCGGGCCAATCTCGACAATTTGCCCTAAATACATCACCGCCACGCGATGACTGATGCGTTCAACCACCGCCATATCGTGCGAGATAAACAGGAAGGCGATGCCAAATTCCCGCTGTAAATCCATCAGCAAATTGACGATTTGCGCCTGAATCGACACGTCGAGTGCGGAAACGGACTCATCGGCAATCACCACTTTCGGGTTGAGCGCTAATGCGCGCGCAATACAAATACGCTGGCGCTGACCGCCAGAAAACTCATGCGGATAACGCTGTTCGTGCTCCGGCAACAGCCCCACTTTCTCCAGCAGCCAGGCCACCCGCGCTTCGGCCTCTTTGCCACGCGCCACGTTGTGCACCAGCAAAGGTTCCATAATCGAATACCCCACCGTCAGGCGCGGATCGAGCGAGGCGTAGGGGTCTTGAAAGATAAATTGTATATCACGGCGCAAATGTTGCAGCGCCGAGCCTTTCAGGTCGGTGATCGTCTGGCCGTTAAAGGTAATGCTGCCGCCCTGACTTTCTACCAGCCGGAGCAACGACCGTCCGGTGGTGGATTTACCACAGCCCGACTCCCCGACTAACGCCAGCGTTTCACCGGGATAGAGGTCAAAACTGACTTTTTCCACCGCATGAACCTGACGGGTGACGCGGTTGAGGATGCCGCCACGCAGGTCAAACCGGGTGACCAAATCACGCACTTGCAGCACCGGCTGTGCGTCAGGTTGCAAGGTGTCTTGCGTCAGGTCACTGGCGGAACCGGTGACCACGTCGTCATGCACCAGCAGCGGGAAACGCGCGGGCAAGTTTTTACCGGTCATCGAACCGAGTTTAGGCACCGCCGACAGCAAGGCTTTGGTGTAAACATGTTGCGGTGCGCTGAACACCGTGCCGACATCACCCACTTCGACTTTATTGCCGCGGTACATCACCAACACGCGATCGGCGATTTCCGCGACGACGCCCATATCGTGGGTGATAAAAATCACCCCCATGTTCATCTCTTTTTGCAGCACGCGGATCAGTTGCAAAATCTGCGCCTGAATGGTCACATCCAGCGCGGTGGTCGGTTCATCGGCCACCAGCAATGCCGGTTTGCACGACAGCGCCATGGCAATCATTACCCGCTGGCGCATACCGCCAGAAAGTTGATGCGGGTAGCTGTCGAGAATATTTTTGGCTTCAGGGATGCGCACTAAATCCAGCATTCGCAGCGCTTCGGCGCGCGCCGTGCGGTGATCTTTGCCCTGATGCAAACGGATGGATTCCGCAATTTGCTCGCCGACCGAAAACACCGGATTGAGCGAGGTCATCGGCTCTTGAAAAATCATCGCCATATCGGCACCGCGCAGAGTGCGCATCACCGACTGGGGCGCGGCAGAGGTGTTGACCACTTCGCCATTACGTCGCCGAAACAGCACGTTGCCCTGGGTTATCTCGCCGCCGCCCTGCTCCACCAGACGCATGATAGCCAGCGAGGTGACCGATTTACCGGAGCCAGATTCGCCAACAATCGCCAGCGTCTCGCCGCGGTTAACCTCAAAACTCAGCCCGCGTACCGCCTCAATGGCCTGACCGTCATGCTTAAAGCGCACGCTTAAATCACGCGCGGCCAGTACCTGATTGTCTGGCAGGATCAGTGAAGAACTCATTGACCGGCCCTCACTGGTAAATCGCGGCGCATGGGCGTTCTCCCACATAACCGACGCCGCGATACATGCCTTCGCTGTTAAACGGCAGCGCGACATTACCGAAACGGTCGATGGCAATCAGGCCGCCGGAACCGCCGAGCGCCACCAGTTTGTCCATCACCACGCGGTCGCTGGCCTGTTGTAGCGTCAGGCCCGCGTAATCAACCAATGCCGCGACATCGTAGGCCGCGACGGTACGCATAAAGACTTCACCGGTCCCGGTGCACGACACCGCCACCGTCCGATTATTGGCATAGCAACCGGCACCGATGATCGGCGAATCACCGACGCGCCCGGCCTGTTTATTGGTCATGCCGCCGGTTGAGGTCGCCGCGGCCAAATTGCCCTGCGCGTCCAGCGCTACCGCACCGACGGTGCCTAATTTGCGATCGGCGTCCAGCGGGTCATCCGACCCGGCGGTGGCGCCGTCGTGATCGAGCACCACGCCGCTTTCGCTGGCGATCGCGCGATTCAACTGGTCATAACGTTCTTGGGTGAAAAAGTAGTCGCTGCCGACCATTGCCTGATGGTGATTACGGGCGAAGCGCTCGGCACCCTCACCGGTAAACATCACGTGCGGGCTGACGTCTAACACCTTACGTGCGGTTAAAATAGGGTTGCGAATATGGTTAACGCAGCTGATAGCCCCCGCATCCAGGGTGCGGCCATCCATAATACTGGCGTCGAGTTCATGGGTGCCCTGATGGGTAAATACCGCGCCACGCCCGGCATTAAATAACGGGCACTCTTCAAGCAAACGTACAGCTTCCGTCACGGCGTCCAAGGCACTGCCACCGGCGGCTAAAATAGCCTGACCGCCAGCGATAACCTCTTCCAGCGCTTGTAAATAGCGTTGTTCTTTTTCAGCACTCATTGCCGCACGCGTAATAGCCCCGGCACCGCCATGAATGGCAATCACCGGACGTGGATTGTTCGCAATGTCAGCAACGGGATCAGGAGTTGGAGAACTCATTAGCACTGCACCCTGTGTTAATAAATTGAGATATCGAGCTTTTTTTGACTATATTTAGCCCGCTACAGTATGTAAAGCAGAAATGTATAACCAGAAATAATGCGCTAATTGCTTAGAATATTTAGTGAAATTTAATAATGGGATCGAATAAACAGGCGAGACAAACGTCTGAATAAAAGGAATAATAAAGGTCCTAACCGTGGTCAAAAGTGTCTCTCCACGATTTTTAGCCTCAACATTCAATATCATCAAATGCTCAAACTCTTCGGGTCTGGCCGTGTTAAGCCTAGTACAGCTACCCGAAGGATGAAGAGTACTCTTAGGAAATCAGGTTATGGATACTGTTTACAACCGCCGCCGGATCAACGTGATCTCGTGGCTGAGCTACTTTTTTACCGGCGGACTGGTGTCAACCTTGGGCATTGTTATCGGCCCGGTGGCGACCGCATTCAATAAAGATCCGGCGTTTATCGGCCTGATGTTCTCGCTGATGAATATCGGTCTGTTCCTGCCGATCATGATCAGTGGTCTGCTGATGCGCAAGTTTGACTTGGGCAAACAGCTGATCACCGGCTCGGTCATTTCGGTTCTGACCTGTATCGCTTTATTCCTGATGCCCTCGATCACCCTGTTCGGCATTGGCGTGTTCCTGATTGGCTCGACCGCGGGCCTGATGATGTCCATCGGCAGTTATCTGGTGGTGCGTATCAATGATGACCCGAAAAAGCGCTCGGCGAATCTGATCTTCACTGACTTCTTCTTCGCGCTGTCAGGCATGACGCTGTCGTTGTTGCTCGGCTTCCTGTTCAAACACGGCGCAAGCTGGCTGGCGATGTACGGCATTATGGGCACATTGAGCCTGTTGATGATCCTGCTGTGCGTGGGGCAGAAATTCCCGTCGGTGCCGCAGCAGGAAAAAACCGCTAAAAATGAAGAGGTGGCAAAAGAGCCATGGGGCATTGCCGCTTACGTGCTGTGCTTCGCGCTGTTTGCCTTCGTGTTCAGTGAGCTGGTCTTCACCCTGTGGATGCCGAGCTGGTTGCTCGAACACTTCGGTCTGGATGCCGACCGCGCCGCGTTTTACATCACCATTTACTGGACGGTCAAAGCCATCGGCCTGTTCCTGAACCAGTTCACCGTGCGTTTCGTGAAACTGCGCAGCTTCCTGCTGGTATCCGCAATTGTCGGTTTAATCAGCCTGAGCATAGTGACCCACAGCGAATCCACCACGCTGGTGATGATTGCCGTCGGCGTCTTTGGTTTCTGTAACTCCGGTATGTTCTCTGGCCTGATGAGCTACGGCAGCCTGCAAGTGAAGAAGTCACCGCCAACCCTGACCTCGGCACTGCTGACCACCGCGTCAGTCGGCACGCTGATTTTCGCCTCGTTCTCTTCCTTCGTTCACCGCGAATTTGGGCTGTTCTGGGCGCTGAATATCGCCAGCATCTCCTACGTGCTGTTAGTGATTGCGGTAGTGATCGCCGGTATTAAGAGCAAAGCCGAGAAAATTCATCGCGACGCACCGGCGCACTGATTTTCCTCACACCCTGTCTTGTGTTGCATGACATAACGTAAAAAAGCCGCGGGGTTCGCACCCAGCGGCTTTTTTGATGCGATAAGAAAATTACGCCTGCGGCACAGGTTGCAAACTGTTCATCCAGCCGGTATTCGGCTGTTGGATCAAACGGCGGGCGCGGCCATGGCGGCGCAATATCAGGCCTTGATCCTGCATTTCGCTAAGGTCACGACGAATGGTTTCAAGGCTGACATCCAGCCATTGAGCCAGCTCGCTGACTTGCACCACATCATGTTCATCCACCAATCGGAGGATCGCTTGATGGCGGTTTTTCTTAATCACGTTGCAACTCCTGTGGCAGTAGACATTTATTTGTGCGTTACATCACAAAATTAACCGCAATAATACCCATGTTTTCAGATTAGTTTTGGGATCAGTCTCAATTTTTCACAAAAAGTTACGACTCCTTTCGTAACACGCTTTTGATCTACTCCGTTTTTTCTGTTTCCCGCTTTAGTCATCCCCGACCGACTCTGACATAATAGTGACAAGCTTTTGTCCCGCTCCGCCGCAGCAATGCCGGGCGGCATAACCAGGAATGTAAGATGGAATTCAATACTGCCGGTTTGATCTCACTGCAAGACGCGTTAGATAAAATGAACGGCCATATTGCTACGCAACGCCCACCCGCAGCCGAATCTGTGCCTTTGAATACCGCCGCCGGGCGAATTACCGCGACGCCGGTCCTCTCACCCGTGTTTGTGCCGCCTTTTGATAACTCAGCGATGGACGGTTACGCCGTGCGCTGCGCAGATTTACAGCCCGGTGCCGTGCTTCCGGTCGCGGGCAAAAGTTTTGCCGGTGCCCCTTTCCACGGTGAATGGCCAGCGGGAAGCTGTATCCGCATTATGACTGGAGCACCGGTGCCGGTGGGGGCGGACGCGGTGATCATGCAAGAACAGGCCGACGTGACTGACGCGGGCGTGCGTTTCACCGCCAGCGCAACGCCGGGCCAAAACATTCGCTTGATTGGCGATGACATCAAACAAGGCGATAGCGTGCTGGCGAAAGGCGTGCGTCTTGGCGCAGCCGAATTGCCGCTGCTGGCCTCATTGGGTGTCGAACAGGTGACGGTGTTCAAACCGCTCAAGGTGGCAATTTTCTCCACCGGCGATGAGCTGCAACCGGTTGGCACGCCCTTGCAGGAAGGTCAGATTTACGACACCAACCGCTTTGCCGTACGCCTGATGCTCGAACAAATGGGTTGCGCCGTGCTGGACTTAGGCATTATCCGTGATGACCCACAGGCTTTACGCCACGCTTTTAAGCAAGCCGATGAGTATGCCGATTTAGTGATTTCCAGCGGCGGCGTGTCGGTTGGCGAAGCGGATTACACCAAGAAAATGCTCGACGAACTGGGCGAAATTGGTTTCTGGAAACTGGCGATCAAGCCCGGCAAACCTTTCGCCTTTGGTAAACTGAAAAACGCCTGGTTCTGTGGTTTACCGGGTAATCCCGTCTCGGCCGCCCTCACCTTCTACCAGATGGTGCAGCCGTTTATCGCCGGTTTGAGTGGCCACAGTGCGTGGTCATTGCCGCCACGGTTGAAAGCCAAAGCCACCACCAAATTTAACAAATCCCCGGGCCGTCTTGATTTCCAACGCGCGATTTTCAGCACCGGCGAGAACGGCGAACTAGAAGTGCGCACTACTGGACATCAGGGTTCCCACGTCTTTAGCTCATTCAGTCAGGCAAACTGCTTTGTGGTGCTTGAGCGCGAACGCGATCGGGTCGCCCCCGGTGAATGGGTCGACGTCGAACCGTTTAACGCACTGCTGCGAGGCTGAAAATGACGATGCTGCCCGAACTGACCGACGCCGAAACCCTGCGTTATAACCGCCAGATTGTGCTGAAAGGCTTTGATTTTGACGGACAGGAAAAACTGAAGGCCAGCCATGTGCTGATTGTCGGGCTGGGCGGTTTGGGCTGTGCGGCGGCACAATATCTGGCAGCTGCGGGGGTCGGTTCACTGACCTTGTTGGATTTCGATACCGTGTCGTTATCCAACTTGCAGCGCCAAATTCTGCATACCGATGCGCGTATCGGTATGCGTAAAGTGGCTTCGGCTGTTTTGGCATTGGAAGCCATTAATCCGCATGTCGCGCTGCATCAAATCGACCAGCAACTGGATGAGGACGCGCTGTTAAGCGTGATCCGCCAGCGCGATCTCGTGCTCGACTGTACCGATAACGTCGCCATTCGTGACCAACTCAACCGTGCCTGTTTTGCGCTGAAAACACCGTTGGTTTCAGGCGCGGCTATTCGCATGGAAGGCCAGCTCAGCGTGTTTACTTACCAGCCGGACGAACCTTGCTACCGCTGCCTGAGTCGGCTATTTGGCGAAAACGCCCTGACCTGTGTCGAAGCCGGTGTTATGGCCCCGCTGGTCGGTACCATCGGCAGTTTACAGGCGATGGAAGCCATCAAATTGCTGACCCACTTCGGTGAAACTCCGCGCGGAAAACTGCTGATGTTTGACGCCATGACCCTGCAGTTCAGACAGATGAACCTGATAAAAGATGCGAGATGCGAGGTGTGTGGGGAATAACTAATATACATATTAAGTATGGAATACAAACCAAACATATAAATAACAACTGTATAATTAGCTTCACCTCATAAACCAAAAAAAGTAAATTATTCTTTCTCTAACAATGAAAAGGATTTTACTTTGTTAAACTTTATCACCCGCGTTAAAAAAAGTGATTATGAAGATATCTGTCAAAAGATGGAAAAATTCAACATTCGCGGCATATGTTATGGTGCCTCGATATATTGGATAATGGATATCATATCCAATCAACATTCACTACTGAGACTGATCCATCCTTCCCGTGCGGCGAGATATCAGCGGGCGTATTATGATTTATTCTCTTGCGAAGGTGGACACGATTTTGCTAAAAACCACGTATTGAAAAGTGTCGAATATCAGCTAAGACAAAAGAAATGTAATGTTAAACAATCGAATGGACGATTCTCTTCGCGCAAGTTATTAGAATTCATGCTTGCTCCAAGACCGCGTTTTCTCGATGCGTTGGAAAATTTCAGTAATATAGAAAATATGGTGGCGATCACGCTCTGGAGTAATGAGACACGTGGGCATGTGGTTGCACTTTATAGAAATAAAAATAATGGTTCTTTGTATATTTATAGTGTTGGAGATGGCATTGCCAAGTGGAATAGCACTGCACATTTAAATGTAGACAATTTGCATAATGAACTCGCCAAAAATGACATTTGCCGTGGATTATCATTGACCAGCATGCTTCTTGCCTCTACTAGCGCAAAATTAGATGCTGAAAAATTATATTAAAAATGAAAAAAAAGTCTGCGAATTCGCAGACTTTTTTATTGGCATCAATAAAATTACGTATTTATGCCCTGGCTACGCAGGTAATCTTCATAGTTGCCGGAGAAGTCGATGACTTTATTCGGCGTCATTTCAATAATACGCGTCGCCAATGAGCTCACGAATTCACGGTCATGGGAAACGAAGATCAGCGTACCTTCGTACATTTCCAGCGCCATGTTCAGTGACTCGATAGATTCCATATCAAGGTGGTTAGTTGGCTCATCCATGATCAGAATGTTCGGACGCTGCATCATCAGTTTCCCGAACAGCATGCGGCCTTTCTCACCACCGGAAAGCACTTTCACTTTCTTCTTGATATCATCCTGACCAAACAGCAGACGACCCAAAATACCGCGTACGGCCTGCTCGTCGTCTTTCTCGGATTTCCACTGGCTCATCCAGTCGAACACGTTCAGGGTGTCGTCGAATTCATATTCGTGATCCTGCGCGTAGTAACCGATTTTGGCGTTTTCAGACCATTTAACGGTCCCTGAGTCCGGTGCCGTTTCGCCAACCAGTGTTTTCAGTAACGTACTTTTACCGATACCGTTAGCACCCAGAATGGCAATCTTCTCGCCCACTTCCAGCATCAGACCTAAGTTTTTAAACAGCGGACCGTTGTCGAAACCTTTGGTTAATTTTTCCACTTCTAATGCATTACGGAACAGTTTCTTGTCCTGTTCAAAACGCATGTAAGGGTTCTGACGGCTAGAGGCTTTAATTTCGTCGAGCTGAATTTTATCAATCTGACGGGCGCGTGACGTCGCCTGTTTCGATTTAGAGGCGTTGGCGCTAAAGCGGCTAACGAAGGATTGCAGTTCCGCAATCTGCGCTTTTTTCTTGGCGTTATTGGCACTCAGAAGTTCACGAGCCTGCGTCGCCGCCGTCATGTATTCGTCGTAGTTACCCGGATAAACCCGCAGTTCGCCGTAGTCCAAATCCGCCATGTGCGTACACACCATGTTCAGGAAGTGACGGTCATGCGAAATGATGATCATGGTGCTATTACGTTCGTTCAGCACCTGCTCCAGCCAGCGAATGGTATCGATGTCCAGGTTGTTCGTCGGTTCGTCGAGCAACAGGATTTCTGGATCAGAGAACAGCGCCTGCGCCAGCAATACGCGCAGTTTGAAGCCCGGCGCGATTTCGCTCATCGGGCCATAATGCTGTTCAACAGGAATGCCCACGCCGAGCAGCAATTCACCGGCGCGAGATTCCGCGCTGTAGCCGTCCATTTCGCCGTAGGCCACTTCCAGATCGGCCACTTTGTAGCCGTCTTCTTCGCTCATTTCTGGCAACGCGTAAATGCGGTCGCGTTCTTCTTTCACGGCCCACAGTTCGTTGTGGCCCATGATCACGGTGTCGAGAACCGAGAACTGCTCAAACGCAAACTGGTCCTGACGCAGCTTACCCAAACGTTCGTTCGGATCGAGCACGACGTTACCGCCTGATGGCACTAAGTCGTCGCCAAGGATCTTCATGAAAGTGGATTTGCCGCAGCCGTTCGCGCCGATCAAACCATAACGGTTACCGCCACCGAATTTCACGTTAATGTTTTCAAATAACGGCTTGCTGCCGAATTGCATGGTGATGTTGTAAGTACTTAGCACAACGCTCGCTCTTAATTAGGAATGTGATTTGGCGCGCATTATGCCACAACGGCCAAAGGAGATCGCCTACCGTTGTGGTCATTTTTCAGGCAAGTGGTGAGAATTAGTTGGGCTGATGGTACGCAGGCCGCTGCCATGGGGTGGCGCCAGAAGAAAAAACGCCGGATGTAACGGTTAAAAATCGACATATCTCAGTCTGTTTCTGTGTAAAAATAGCGGCTGACTACGCGATTTTTATCACACTCTGTAATGGAAGACCGCTGAGATGATTCGTCATATTCACATTGATAATTACCGTTCGGCTAAGAACATCTCTCTGCAACTGAGCCAGTTAAACATCGTCTTTGGGCCGAATGGCTGTGGCAAATCCAATATTTATAAAGCCATTCATCTGTTATCGGGTGCCGCTTCCGGCCAGCTGTCCGCCATGCTCAGTGAGGAAGGCGGGATACAAAATGCCATGTGGTCGGGATCGCGAAGCGCCCATGACGTACGCAGAATGTCGCTCGCCTGTGAAACCGACGATTTTGAGTATGAATTACAGGTGGGCTTCCCGGATAAACTGCCTTATCCCACGCAGTTTGAATTGGATCCGATCGTCAAAGAAGAACATATCTGGCTGGCAGGATTCAATCGTCGTCCCTCCTCCCAAGTATTAAAAAGAAAAAACCAGGCGGTTTTCCTCTCCAATATCCATGGTGAAAAAGTCACCCATGCGGGATCGATTTACGAAAATGAATCCTTTTTTGGTCAGCTTGGCGAACCCCATCTTTACCCCGAAGTGTCACAGGTGCGCGAAACCATCCGCAATTGGCGCTTCTACCACGAATTTGATGTCTCAAGGAAATCAGGCATCCGGCAACCCCAAGTCGGATTCCGATCGCCGATCCTGTCCAGTGACGGCAGCAATCTGGCAGCCGCTTTTCAGACCATTGTAGAAATTGGTGATATAGAACTATTGACCGAAATATTGGCCGCCGCCTTTCCACAATGTTCATTTTTCTGCCTCAACGAGAACGCCCGTTTTACGATGATGATGAACCGGGAAGGGTTATCCCGTCCGCTGGAATGCAGTGAAATGTCCGATGGCACGCTGAGATTCTTGTGCCTCGCCGTCGCTCTATTGAGCCCAAGGCCACCCAAATTTATCGCGCTGAATGAACCCGAAAACAGTCTGCATCCACAGATGTTACCGGCTTTGGCCAAGCTGATTTCCGAAGCCAGCCGTTATTCGCAAATCTGGCTGACTAGTCACTCCCCAGAACTGGCGAGTCAAATCAGTGAGCACGTCACCTTCCAGCTGTATGAGCTGTCGATAGCGCAGGGACAGACGCATATTCAGCAGGTGTAGAGAGTCAATGGCGATCACCCCCTTCTGACGGCATACAGGGTATTGCTCATTGTGAGCCTATACTCTCTATTCCATTCATCAGCCGACAGAAGGTTTCAATGTCCATTCTCACAGGTAAAATCGCCGTCATCAGCGGTGGAACAAGCGGCATCGGTTTAGCCATCGCCCAGCGTTTCGTTGCCGAAGGTGCACACGTCTTTATCTTCGGTCGTCGTCAGGCCCAGCTTGACGACGCCGTACATGCGATCGGACACCATGTCACCGCCATTCAGGCAGATGCCGCCAATCTTGATGATCTCGACCGTGTCGCCGCCGCCGTTAAGGCCGAAAAAGGCGTGGTGGATATCATTGTGTCAAATGCGGGCCTCACCGAGCAGGCAATGATTGACGACCTGACGCCAGAGCATTTTGATAAGACCTTCAACCTGATGGCGCGCGGGCCGGTATTTCTGGTGCAAAAGTTGCTGCCCTTGATGACCGGCGGTGGCTCGATCATTCTGGTCTCTTCAGCCATGCACGGTATGGGCATTCCCGGCCATACCACTTACGCGGCGACCAAAGCCGCATTACGCTCTTATGCCCGCACTTGGGCGGCGGAGTTTAAAGATCGCGGTATCCGCGTCAACACGCTCAGTCCGGGCGTCACGGACACCCCCATTCTGGACAGTCAGTCATCGAGTACCGAGGAACGTGAGGATCTGGTGAAGATGTACCTCAATATGATCCCCATTGGCCGGCTTGCGCGGGCTGAGGAGATGGCGAATGCCGCGCTGTACCTCGCCTCGGATCAGAGTTCTTACATGACAGGTGCCGATTTGATGAACGACGGCGGCGTCGGTCAGGTCTGATAACATGGGGGGCGTCGTCAAGGCGCCTCGCTCGTTCGGGCCGTTACGCTTTGTTAAAAATAGACAGATGCTTATTGCCGAATCTTGCATTACACTGCGCTTCATGAAAAAAATCCGTCTGCTTATGTTGCTGATTCTGTCCATTACGCTGCCTTCTTTAGGGCTGGCGTCAATGAACTTGATGGCGCAATGCAACCTGATGACGGAAACCCCCAGCACGTCTTCAACCAATAATTCATCAATGGCTGAGATGTCAGATATGAGCGCAATGTCCGGCAGCATGGACAATTGCATGACCAGCAAAACCGCGCTGTCGTCATCTCATGGCAAACAGCAGAGTGGGCAAACCTGCAAATTTGGCTCCAACTGCAATCTCAATACCATCCTGACCTCTTTTGTTCCTTTGACCTTATCGTCACCTTATCAGGCTGATGCTTTACCGACGCCTGACGCTCCGTTCTCTCCCCCTCTAAAAGGCCAGTGGCGCCCTCCACGGCTTGCGTGATCTTTAGCGACAGTTAACGCCGTTCAGCTTTTTGGCTGACGGAAAAGGTATGCCTTTGCGCGTGCCGTTACTTTCATGAGATCACTACGATGTCTTTTAAATCGCTCTCTCTTCCTGCGCATTTTTTGCTTGCAGGACTGGCGCCGTTGGCTCATGCCGCACCGCTGACCTTCAGCTATGCGGTAAGCAGCGCCTTACAGCAATCTCCAGAACTCTCCGCCAGCCAGACGGCAGTGCGTTCTGCGCAATCTTCGGCCATTCCTGCGGGTGCCTTGCCTGATCCCAAACTCATTACCGGCATCGATAACTTCCCAGTCTCAGGCCCGGCGGCCAACTCCTTTACCGAAGAATCCATGACCATGGAGAAAATCGGTTTGATGCAGGAATTTCCCAACTCCGCCAAGCGCAATGCCCGCGAAGACGTTGCCAGCGCGCAGGTTCAACAGGCCGGTTCGCAGCACAGCATCCTGCAAGTGGACGTTGCCCAGGGTGCCGCCGTGGCATGGCTCAATCGCTATTATCTCGAGCAACAACAGGGGCTTTTGCAACAGCTCGAACATGAAAATAGTTTGCTCAATAAGGCGTTGCAGGCACAAATCGTGTCGGGGCGCACCCCGATCGCCGACGCGCTCAACGCCAGCGAAAAACAGGCCGAATTGGCCGACCGGGAAGACCAGCTTCAGCGTGACTTGCGCACCGCCACGGCCAATCTCAGCCGCTACATCGGTGCTGACGCAGAACAACCGCTGGTCGGCAACGCGCCCGACTTGCCGGTGGATGGCGCGACTTACCTGAAAGCCTTGCATAAAACACCAAAGATTCAGGCATACAACAGCGAAACGCAAAAAGCCAAGGCCGAACTGCGGGCAGCACAAGCGGAGAAAGACCCCGACTGGAGTGTCGAACTGGATTACCAGCGGCGCGACCCGCAGTACGGCAACATGGTGTCGGTACAATTTAGCATCGGCCTGCCACTGTTTGCCGCTAGTCGTCAGGACCCGATCATCGCCGCCAAAACGCTGGATCTCACCCAGGTCGGCGAACTGCGCGACGCCGCGATCCGCCAGCAAACCAATCAGCTCAATAACGATCTCGCCAATTACACCACCCTCACCCGCCAAATCGAACGCATCGACCAAAGCTGGCTACCCCTCGCCCGGCAAAAAGTCAGCTTGCTGAACGCCAGTTATTCACGCGGAACCAGTGACGGCGCGGCGCTGATCAACGCCCGCAGCGCCGTGCTGGAACAGCAAATCCGCAAAGTCGAGCTACAAAGCCAGCGCGCTCAATTGGCCGCCAGCCTCTATTACACTTTCGCAGGAGTTCAGCCATGAAACGGAAAACCTTCCACCGGACAGCGTTAGCCTTGGTGTTGATCACCGCAGGAGCAGCGATTGGCAGTGCCTCGGGTTACTGGTATGCCCAAAAGCACGGCACAGCCGCGCAAGAGATGGCAGCCGACAGCGCCGCCCCCGCGCCAGCTAAGCCCTTGTATTGGTATGACCCGATGGCACCGGCACAGCATTTTGACAAGCCGGGAAAATCGCCCTTCATGGACATGCAACTGGTGGCGAAATACGCCGATGATGGCGACAAAAACGCGTCAGACAACGGCGTACGCGTGGAGAGCAGCATGGTGCAGAACCTCGCTTTCCGTCTGGCGACCGTCACCCAAGGTCCGGTCGATACCACGGTGAACGCCGTGGCCAATGTGGTGTTGAATGACCGCGATGTGGCGATTGTTCAGGCGCGCAGCAACGGTTTTGTGCAGCGCAGTTATCCGCTGGCCGCCGGGGATGTTGTCGCCGCCGGTGCGCCACTAGTGGATTTACTGATGCCCGACTGGGCGGGTGCCCAGGCGGAGTATCTGGCGATGCGCAGCACCGGCGACCGGTCATTAACCGCGGCGGCCAGACAGCGCTTAGTGCTGCTCGGTATGCCCGCGTCGCTGATTAATCAGGTAACGCGCAGCGGCAAACCGCAGCCGGTGGTGACACTCACCGCACCGGTCGCGGGCGTTATTCAGTCACTCGATATTCGCCAGGGCATGACGGTCAGCAACGGCAGCCCCTTGGTTCGCCTCAACGGCATTGACACCGTCTGGCTGGAAGTCGCGGTGCCTGAAGCGCAGGCGGCCGATCTCACCACCGGTCAATCGGCAAATATCACGCTGGCGGCCTATCCCGGCAAAACCTTCACGGGAAAAGTCAGCGCGATTTTGCCGGTCGCCGATGCTACCAGCCGGACGTTGACGGTCAGAATCGAGGTGGCAAATCCGCAACAGCAGATCAAACCGGGCATGTTTGCCAACGTCAGTTTGCACAACAGCCACGCGCCCGATTACCTTAGGGTACCGAGCGAAGCGGTGATCCGCACCGGTCTGCGCACGGTGGTGATCCTCAGCGAAGCCCATCACCAGTTCGTGCCGGTTGAAGTCAAACTCGGGCCAGAAGCCGCGGGCAAAACGGCTATTCTTTCCGGCCTGACGGCAGGCCAGCAGGTGGTCTCTTCCGGCCAATTCCTGATTGACTCCGAAGCCAGCTTACAAGGCGTGCTCGACCGAATGGATACCGCGCCAAACGGAGGGAATCAGCCATGATCGCTTTATTGATTCGCTGGTCGATTGCCAACCGTTTTTTGGTGTTAATGGCAACGCTGTTTATCGCCGCCGCGGGGATCTGGGCGATTAACACCACGCCGGTCGATGCCCTGCCGGACTTATCTGACGTGCAGGTGATTGTGCGCACCAGCTACCCCGGACAGGCACCACAAATCGTCGAAAATCAGGTCACCTATCCGCTTACTACCACCATGCTGTCGGTACCCGGTGCACAAACCGTGCGCGGCTATTCGTTTTTTGGTGACTCCTTTGTCTACGTGATTTTTAAAGAAGGCACCGATCTGTATTGGGCACGTTCGCGCGTTCTCGAATACCTCAGTCAGGTGCAATCTCGCTTACCGCCCGCGGCGAAAGCGGCGCTTGGGCCAGACGCCACCGGCGTTGGCTGGGTTTATGAATACGCGTTAGTCGACAAAACCGGCAAGCATGATCTCAGCCAGCTGCGCGGCATACAGGACTGGTTCCTGCGCTTTGAGCTAAAAAGTCTGCCCAACGTGGCGGAAGTTGCCAGCATCGGCGGCATGGTCAAGCAGTATCAGATTGTGCTCGATCCGGTAAAAATGGCGGCCTATCGCCTGCCACAGCAAACGGTGGTTAGCGCCGTACAGCAGGCGAATCAGGAGGCTGGCGGTTCAGTGCTGGAACTGGCGGAAACTGATTATATCGTCAGGGCGTCGGGCTACCTGAAAACCCTCGACGATTTCAGGCAGATCCCGCTCGGGGTGCAAAACGGCATTCCGATCACCCTCGGCGATGTCGCTACGGTGCAAATCGGCCCGGAACTGCGTCAGGGCGTAGCGGAGCTCAATGGTCAGGGCGAAAGCGTCGGCGGCGTGATTGTGTTGCGCTCGGGTGAAAATGCCCGCACCACCATTGCCAGCGTGAAAGAAAAACTGCACGAATTACAGCGCAGCCTGCCAGACGGCGTGGAAATCGTGCCGGTGTACGACCGCAGCAAGCTGATCGACCGCTCCATCGACAACCTGACCCACAAACTGATTGAAGAGTTCGTGGTGGTGACGCTGGTGTGTGCGCTGTTCCTGTGGCATTTCCGCTCGGCGCTGGTGGCGATTATCTCGCTGCCGCTAGGAATTATGATCGCCTTCCTGCTGATGCGTATGCAGGGCATAAACGCCAACATGATGTCGCTGGCGGGGATTGCCATTGCCATCGGGGCGATGGTCGATGCGGCGATTGTGATGATCGAAAACGCCCACAAGAAGATTGAACATTGGACCACGGAACATCCCGGCCAAAAGCTCGAAGGCCAGGCGCATTGGGAAGTGATCACCGAAGCGGCAACCGAAGTCGGCCCCGCGCTGTTCTTCAGTCTGCTGGTGATCACCCTGTCGTTTATTCCCGTCTTCACGCTGGAGTCGCAGGAAGGAAAACTGTTCGGCCCGCTGGCCTTTACCAAAACCTACGCCATGGCGGGAGCAGCGCTGCTGTCGGTGACGCTGGTGCCGGTGTTGATGGGCTTTTGGATCCGCGGTCGCATTCCCGATGAAACGCGTAACCCGATCAACCGTGGCCTGACCAAAGTGTATCGCCCGATGCTCGACTGGGTGCTAGGCCGACCAAAACTGACGCTGCTGCTGGCAGTGCTGGCCTTGTGTACCGTCGTCTGGCCCCTTGAGCGGATTGGCTCGGAGTTTCTGCCCGCCATTGATGAAGGCGACCTGTTATATATGCCGTCGGCCCTGCCCGGCCTGTCGGTGTCGAAAGCCTCTGAGCTGCTGCAACAGACCGACCGGTTAATCAAGACCGTGCCGGAAGTGGAAAGCGTATTTGGCAAAGCGGGACGCGCCGAAAGTGCCACCGACCCCGCACCGGTTGAAATGTTTGAAACCACCATTCAGTTCAAACCGCACGCACAGTGGCGCAACGGCATGACCACGGAAAAGCTGATCAAAGAGCTGGACCGCGTGGTGAAAGTGCCGGGACTGGCCAACATCTGGGTGCCGCCAATTCGTAACCGTATCGACATGCTGGCGACCGGCATTAAAAGTCCGATTGGCGTGCGAATTTTAGGGCCCTCGCTCGACGCCATCGACAGCACCGCGCAAGCCATTGAGCGCATTGCGAAAACGGTGCCGGGCGTCAACTCGGCATTAGCGGAACGCCTTAAGGGCGGTCACTACATTGACGTCAATATCAACCGCAGCGCGGCCAGCCGTTACGGCATGAATATCGCGGACGTGCAGGCAATTGTCTCGTCGGCCATTGGCGGGGCGAATATCGGTGAAACCGTCGAAGGGCTGGCGCGTTATCCGATTAATCTGCGCTATCCGCGCGAAATCCGTAACTCGTTAGACGGACTGCGCAACCTGCCGATTTACACCCCGTCAGGCCAGCAGATCACCCTGGGTACCGTGGCTACGCTGGGAGTCAGCGACGGGCCGACGATGGTCAAAACGGAAAACGCACGCCTCTCGGGGCTGGTGTATATCGACGCCGATAGCCGCAACGTTACGTCGGTGGTGGAAGGATTACGCCACGCGGTAGACCAGAAACTGCAGCTCGCGCCGGGTGTCAGCGTGCAATACGCCGGGCAATTTGAATACCTGCAACATGCCGTTCAACGCCTGAAACTGGTGGTTCCGGCCACGCTCGCCATCATCTTTGTGCTGCTGTATCTGATTTTCCGCCGTGTCGAAGAAGCCCTGCTGTTGATGCTCACCCTGCCGTTCGCCATGGTCGGCGGCATCTGGTTGCTCTATTTGCTCGGCTACAACTTGTCGATTGCCTCCGGCATTGGCTTTATCGCGCTGGCCGGGGTCTCGGCGGAATTCGGCGTGATCATGCTGGTGTATCTGCGTCAGGCGATGCACGCGCACAACCCACAAAACTTACCGCTCACCGCCGGTGAAATGGATGACGTGATCCGCGAGGGTGCAACCCTACGCGTCAGGCCAAAAGCCATGACCGTCGCGGTGATCCTCGCCGGACTTCTGCCGATTTTATGGAGCGGCGGTACCGGTTCAGAAGTGATGAGCCGCATCGCCGCGCCGATGGTCGGCGGCATGATCACTGCTCCCCTGTTGTCGATGTTTATTATCCCTGCGCTGTGGCGTTTGCTGTCAGAACGCCAGTTTGCGCGCCGTAAATCCTCGGTTCCGGCCGAAAAAACGCCCCCCACTCACCTTAATCAATAAAGGAAATACCATGAAAAATCTCATCAAAATCGCTGCCCTGTCCGCCGTTGTGTTCGCTGCTGTCCCAACCTTCGCCAGCGCCACCGCCATGTCAGGCGATATGGCGAATATGGACATGTCAGGATCCTCTGCTAAAAAAGACACCGCCGATGCCAGCGGCGTGGTGAAAAAAATTGATACCGCCGCAGGCATGGTGACGCTGCAACACGGCCCAATCCCGGCGATTCAATGGCCCGCCATGACCATGGGTTTCAAAGTGGCCGATCCGGCGCTGCTCAACAATCTTCAGGAAGGTGAAGCGGTGGATTTCACGCTGAAAGCTGAAAATGGCAATCAAGTGGTAGTGGCGATTGCCGCCAAGAAATAAGCGTTAACCCCGTCTTAAAAACCAAAAAAGCCAGCTCGTGATGAGCTGGCTTTATCGTTCTTGGTACTGATCAGACGTTCAACATCGGACGCTGTGGATTAGAAGTTATAACCCACGACAGCGTAGTAACCCCAGCCGGTAGACTTCACGTCGAAGTTACCGTTACCGAAGTTCAGCTCAGCACCGTCTTGCCACTGGCCGCCGTTGTGAAAGTAACGCGCCACGAACGAATAGTGCCAATGGGTGTAGTTCAAGGACAGGATATGGCTTGACGCGACAGAGTTGCTTGAACGCGCTTTACGGCCATTCACGTCAGTGAAGTCGTTGTCACCCAGATCAGAGCCCCAGTCGAAGTTGGTGAACCCGATGTAGCTCAGGTTACCGCCCCACAGTTGGGTCAATGGAACGAAGTATTTCACTTTGAAACGGTAGCCGTCCCAGCTATTTTCGTTCGCTGCACCGTAGTTTTCCCACTGGTATTTGGCATACACGTTCAGGGAAAGGCTCATTGGCAGGTGAGTATCGATATCGGTACCCAGACCCATGAACCAGGTGTTCTGACGGTTATCGCTGTTCGGGCCCATATCGTAGATATAGTTGTTGGCGAAGTACCACTCTTTGAACGGACCAAAGCTCAGGTCAGTGCCGGTCAGCTTATCGATAGAGAAACGCGGTTCGATCTCCATAAACAGCGGAGAACCGTTTTTATCCCAAATACCGGTATCGTTGCCGTTACCTGCACCGAAGGTCTTAGGAATATCGATATAGCCGTAGAAATCAAACCAGTCTTTGTGCGCAAACGCTTCATATTCCAGATAGACATCGTTACGGATGGTCGGTCCGAAACGGGTGTCAGCACTGCCTACCACGTTAACGCTCTGATGCCACCAATCAGAAACGAATTCACCCTGCGTGTCGTCTGCCAGCACGGTCGCGCTATAAGACAAAGCTAAAAGAGCGCCAGCTGCAATAATTTTATTGTTCATTTGTTTACCAGAAGCGGTTTAGGAAGCAACTCCTCGTGCCAGAAGGAGACAATTTTTTACGAAACAACCCACCCTCATGTTCAGAAACAATTTTCTGCACCATAAAAGCCCGTTGTTTAAAGCCGTAATTGGCGTGCCACATCACTACGCATAAAAAAGAATCTGAAACTGTGATCCGCAACCGATTGCGAGCCTTTAGTTCAAAGGTTGTGCAATTTCCAGTCACTTATGTTCAGGCTCAACTTTTGTTAGCTAATAAATAGATTTGGTCAATGTTTGTCAATTTGTGTTTCATTCCCATACACATTTTGTGTGACATCCATCACACAAAGTTCACATAAGGCTGCTAGGACATGTCTTAAAGAAAATCGAGCAGATTGCGCTAAATTCGTACAACAGACATTTGTCGTGCTATTATCATGTCAATTAGCAGGACAAAGGAGTCCATCATGCATAGCAAAATCTCAGCGTTACCTTCCAATAATGTGCCAGTCCCTGCCATCCGCTTATGGCAATCTGCGGGGCTTCCCGCAAGTGGCGGCATCAGTTTGATTAATGCCATACAGAAAGGGTTTTCGGTTGATAGTATCAATCGTCTAAACGCCGAACTGGGATGGTCGAAAATGGCTTTGTTGGAAATTATGGGGATTAACGAGCGCAGCTTTGCCCGTCGCAAAGCCGAGAATGGCTTGTTGAAAACGGATGAAAGCGAACGGGTCGCGCGCCTGATCCGTATCGTTGATGCGGCCACTGACTTATTTGAAGGCGACCGCAGTGCGGCACTCGACTGGATCCGCCGCCCTGCCCCCGCGCTTGGTGGTTTGCCGCCGGTAGATATGCTCGCCTCAGAAGCTGGGGCGCTGGAAGTCAATCGCCTGATCGGCCGGTTGGAGTACGGGGTCTTTGGGTGAGGCTGTATCGCATCGTCAAAACCAAACATCTTTCGACGGCGTGGTCTGGTACGGGGGCGCAATTGTATGGCGGGCGCTGGAACCCACCGGGAAAGCCGGTGGTGTACCTCGCCACCAGCATCTCGCTGGCGATCCTCGAAATTATGGTCCACCTGCAAAGCAGCCTGCTGTTGCAGTCTTATACGTTGCTCAGTATTGCGATCCCAGACGACATGTTGCTCGCAGTAGACGTCTCACAACTGAGGGATGACTGGAAAGACCCTTCGCCGCCGGACAGCACCCAGAGCCTCGGCGAAGCCTGGCTTCAGGCGGAAAGCAGCGTTGGTTTGCGCGTTCCTTCGGTGATCGTGCCCAGCGAATTCAACGTCATAGTGAATCCGCTGCACCCGGAGTTTGCCGCGCTGCTGGAAAGCGTTCAAATGGAGCAAATGGTGTTTGATCCACGGCTGCTTTAAAGCCTTGGGCTACCGCCCAACCCCGCTTTTAAATTCAACGTCAACACCCTGGGCTCGCCGCCCACACGGGCTTTAAAATTCAACGTCAAGACCGCGGGCTCGCCGCCCACACGGGCTTTAAAATTCAACGTCAAGACCGCGGGCTCGCCGCCCACACGGGCCCAAAGGGGGATAAACGTCCCCCTTTGGAATCCTGCGTTTTTTGCTGCTGGGATACCGAGGCTGCGCGGGTCACAATGGCCGTGTTTCAGGTACTTTCGTTATCGCCGCAAACGCCGCCGCTGCGCGGTGCTCTCGCTTCGGGCTTCAACCCGCGCAAACTAACGCGCGGTTTTGCGCCTCTCTCTCGACGTCGTTTTGAATGCGGCACACCGGCATTTAAAACGAAAGTCATTCTGATCTCTCCTCTGCAAAGGCAAAGGCAAAGGCAAGAATAAAAGGTGTTTTGATTTAATAGCCAGTAAACCGCATTCAAAAATGGCGCTGAGCAAGTGGTTCGAGACCTATGGCTCGAAACCCGTAGCGAAGGCACCGCTTTAGCGGCGACATTTTGCGGTGTGAACGGAAGCCGCTGAAACACGTCCATTCCAACGAGCGATAGCGCGCAGTTAAAAAAGCTCGGATTCTTAAGGCCCGAGCGACTGCGGGCCTTAAGGCGGGTTTGGGCGGCAGCCCAAGGTCTTCAGTTTGGGCGGCAGCCCAAGGTCTTGGCGTTAAAAAAGCAAGTTTGGGCTGCAGCCCAAGGTCTTCGGTTTGGGCGGCAGCCCAAACTATTGAATTTGAAGGTCGGTGTGGCCCGGCGGCCACGGTGTTGACCTTGAATTTAAACAGCCGCCAACCGCATGCTGATATGCGGTATCCCATCCTCATCATAAATATCCGTATAAGCCACAAACCCTAAACTTCCGTAGAATTTCTGTAAGTGCGCCTGCGCCGACAGGATGACTGGTGCATCGGGCCAGTGTTTTTTACAGGAGGCTAGCGCCCTTTCCATCAGTTGATAACCCAGTTTCAAACCACGGGCAGAAGGCGCGATGATCACCCGGCCAATCGCGACTTCACCGTCTAAATCCAGAATACGCAGGTAAGCGACCGGCACACCCTTTAACCAGCCCACCACGTGGCGGTTATCACCGAGTAAATCCCGGCCGTCGAGATCCTGATAAATACAATTTTGCTCAACCACAAACACTTCGTTACGCAGGGTGAGAATGGCGTAAAGCTGGGCAACGTTAAGCTTGCTGTGATGGAGATCCTGCCAGACAATATCTTTTGCTAAATCAGTCATAAAAAGTAAGGCTCCTGCCGTCAGGACCGCGAAAATAGGGCCCCAAAAAAAAAGGATGATCCGAAGATCACCCCTTTTATCAGGCTATTGCAGCAAAATCTATAAGGCTATTCATCAGACCGATGATTTAGCCCGTTCCAATCTGGCCGGTGCATCACCCGCGACATAATATTCTGCGGTACTTTTTGGTAATGCCGCGCGGCCACGGATCTTATCGGCAATTTTCTCGGCGATCATGATGGTGGTCGCGTTGAGGTTACCGGTGATGATCTGCGGCATGATCGAGGCGTCAACGACCCGCAAGTTTTGCACACCATGAACTCGTCCCTGTCCATCCACCACCGCCATTTCGTCGCTGCCCATTTTACACGAGCAAGACGGGTGGAAAGCCGTTTCCGCATGTTCGCGCACAAAGGCGTCGAGCTGCTCATCGGTTTGAACATCAGCACCGGGGCTGATTTCACGTCCACGATAGGGGTCGAGCGCCGGTTGCGCCATGATCTCGCGAGTAATGCGGATCGCGTCGCGGAACTCCTGCCAATCCTGTTCATCCGACATGTAGTTGAACAAGATGCTCGGATGCTGGCGCGGATCTTTCGACTTCACCTGCACACGCCCACGGCTTGGCGAACGCATCGAACCGACGTGTGCCTGGAATCCGTGCTCACTCACCGCGTTGCTGCCGTTGTAGTTAATCGCCACCGGCAAGAAGTGATACTGAATATTCGGCCACGCAAACTCTTCGCGACTGCGGATAAACCCACCCGCTTCAAACTGGTTGCTGGCTCCGACACCGGTGCCGTTGAACAACCATTGCGCGCCGATTTTCGGCTGATTAAACCATTGCAGCGCCGGATACAGCGACACCGGCTGAGTGCAACTGTATTGCAGATACATCTCCAGATGGTCCTGCAAATTCTCGCCCACGCCCGGCAAATCATGCACGACCGGGATATCGAGACTGTTGAGCAGTGCCGAAGGGCCTACGCCAGAACGCTGTAAAATCTGCGGTGACGCGATCGCCCCGCCGCACAGCAACACTTCGCGGGTGGCGTTAGCGGTTTTGGCGTTGTACTCATCGCCTTTGAAATAGCTGACGCCCACGGCGCGTTTGCCGTCGAACAGGATTTTATCCGTCATCGCATGGGTGACAATGGTCAGATTGGCACGCGGCTTGGCTTGATCCAAATAGCCACGGGCGGTACTGGCCCGGCGGCCTTTAGGGGTAACGGTGCGGTCCATCGGACCAAAACCTTCCTGCTGATGGCCGTTCAAATCGTCGGTGCGCGGATATCCCGCCTGCACCCCCGCTTCTACCATGGCTTGGAACAGCGGATTGTTGCCTTTCTTCGGCGTCGCGACGCTGACTGGACCGTCGCCACCGTGGAAATCATTGGGGCCGATATCACGGGTTTCCGCTTTACGGAAATAGGGCAGGCAGTCGAGATAACTCCAGTCTTCCAGACCCGGCGCTTTGGCCCAATTGTCGAAGTCCATCGCATTACCACGGATGTAACACATGCCGTTAATCAGCGAGGAGCCGCCCAATCCTTTACCGCGACCACACTCCATACGGCGGTTGTTCATGAAGGGTTCCGGGTCCGTTTCATAGGCCCAGTTATAACGTTTGCCCTGTAATGGGAATGCCAGCGCGGCGGGCATTTGGGTGCGGAAATCTACGCGATAATCCGGACCGCCCGCTTCCAGCAGCAAGACGCTGACGCTGCTGTCTTCGGTTAAACGCGTTGCTAATACGTTGCCGGCTGAACCGGCACCAATAATGATGTAATCGTAATCCATTAAATTCTCCTATGCGGTGGCGGATTAAAAGACCGAACTGTATTCGCCCAGCTCAACCTGCACGGATTTAATCTGTGTGTAATGTTCGAGGGTGCTGACACCGTTTTCGCGGCCCACGCC
>Ga0105856_1000372_pt1 | contig 23888 bp, 26 predicted proteins | sample OrgsoiDNA_201060_FD_89681 | JGI IMG/M metagenome (GOLD analysis project Ga0105856, IMG submission 89681) | Permafrost soil microbial communities from the Arctic, to analyse light accelerated degradation of dissolved organic matter (DOM) -... | ecosystem: Environmental > Terrestrial > Soil >...
CTGCAACAAGCTTCCACCGCTGTTCTGGCCCAGGCTAACCAGCTGCCATCCGCTGTACTGAAACTGCTTCAGTAATTTCGGATCGGGTTTTGGCGGGGGGGTGCGCTTGCGTGCTCTCTCGCTTTTTACTTTCTAAGAGGTGATGGTCATGGACATGAGCGTTAAGCTGAATTTGTCTTACCCGGCCGCAAAGCCGGCGGTCAGTACTACCGATGCGCCGACCGACGTGCCTAGCGTGCAAGATGCCAAGGCAGCCTCTAAGACAAGTGATGGTTCAGATTCGGATAACTCGGATAAGTTGAAGATGGCCGTTCAGGAGATCGAAAAGTTCGTTCAGTCGGTCAAGCGTAATCTGGAGTTTTCCATTGATGAAACGTCTGGCCAGGTCGTCGTCAAAGTCATCGCCAGCGAGTCTGGTGAAGTCGTTCGACAGATTCCGTCGGCAGAAGCCTTGAAACTGGCGGAAAGCCTGCACAATGCCAGTAACGTTTTGTTCGATGCCAAAGCCTGAGACTGGCATGAAACGTGTTTGTACGATCATTGATCGCTGATAGTGGTCAAAAGACCGGCGACACACAGAAAGGGAGATGCACATGGCAAGTCCAATTTTACCGGGTTCGGGTCTGGGTTCCGGCCTCGACATCGGATCGATTGTCACGGCGCTGGTCAATGCTGACAAGTCGGCGAAGCAGACCCAGATCACCACTCAAACGACGACCACCACCGCAAAAATCTCTGCGACCGGTGCGTTGAAGTCGGCACTTTCGGCTTTCTCCACTTCCCTGACTGCCCTTGGCAGTAAGTCCACCCCAGCCTTCTCGGGTTTTGCGGCGACCTCGGGCACACCGACTTCTCTGACGGTGACCTCAGATAACACCGCGGTTAACGGCAGCTACAACGTTACTGTGAATCAGCTTGCCACGGGCTCGAAAGTGGCTACTGCTGCATTTTCCGGTGGCGTCAGCAGTGCCATTCCGACTGGTACCCTGACCATCAGTCAAAATGGTATTGACTACCCGGTGACCATTGCTTCGGGTGCGACGCTGCAGTCGACCCGCGATGCGATCAACACCACGCTGCAGGCAAAGGGTATTACCGCCAACATCGTGACCGATGGCAATGGTTCGCGCCTGGTCGTCGGCTCGACCACCACGGGCACCGGCTCGGATATCTCCATGAGTGGTATCGCCGGGCTCGAGGTCAATGGCACCACCAAGATGGACGGTACTGCGACAGGTGCCGGCTACATTGGTAACCCGGCTCAGGATGCTCTTTTCAACGTTGATGGTCTCAGTATGACCAGCAAGAGCAACACTGTTAGTGGGGCTGTCGGCGGCATCAGCATGACGCTGTTGGTGGCTAATAAGGATGCGCCGGTTGTCGTTACGGTAGGCACCAACTCTGATGGTCTGAAAACCAGTATTCAGTCATTCGTGGATGCCTACAATAAAGTGATCAGTACGCTGACCGCTTACACGACGCCAAGCCTGGACGCTGAGGGTAATCCTACGGTTTCCAATGCGATGACGGGCGACTCGTTGCCGCGCAACCTGATTCAGTCCATGCGTGACCAGTTGACCAATGTGCCCGGCGATGCCGGTGGCAATCAGTTGGCGGTACTGGCGCAGCTGGGAATCACAACGGACCAGAAGACTGGTACGTTGACTATGGACAGTACCAAATTCACCGCTGCGATGACGACTCAGGGCATGAGTGGTCAAGTGCAGGCGCTGTTTAGTGGTACTACGTCCACCAATGGTCTTTTGGCGCGCATGGACAACGCGATCAAGCCGTACTATCAGACCGGCGGTATTCTGGATCAGCGCACCAACATCCTGAACAATACCGCAAAGGACTTGAGTAATCAGCAGTCGGCGCTCGATCTGAGGGTCAGCAACCTGACAACCTCCCTGACCGCCAAATACAACGCGATGGACTTGTTGGTCGGCCAGATGAAGGCCACCGCCAGCAGCATCACGAGCTTCTTTGCGTCTCTGAACGCTCAGAAGTCCAGCGGCTGATAATGGGCTGACGACAAAAACCCGGCTACGCTTTTCGGCGTGCGCCGGGTTTTTGTCTTCTGATCTAAAGTTTTCGGGCTCGCGGGCGATACACTGGTCATACGAGTCATTGTGGTAATGAGGTAAAACATGAATCCAATGTTAGCCCTTCGGCAATATCAGAAGGTGGGGGCGCAAGCCCAGACATCCGAAGCCAGCCCGCATCGTCTGGTGCAGATGCTGATGGAAGGCGGCCTGGATCGCATCGCCCAGGCCAAAGGCGCCATGGAGCGCAAGGACATTCCCGGCAAGGGAGCGTCGATCAGCAAGGCTATCGGCATCATCGGTGGCTTGCGTGAAGGTCTGGATCTGGAAAAGTCCGCCGAAACCGTTGGCGAACTCGACCGTCTGTACTCGTACATGATGAAGCGCCTCGCCGAGGCGAACATCAAGAGCGACCCGCGGATTCTCGATGAAGTCGCTGGTTTGCTGCGCACGGTAAAAGAAGGCTGGGATGCCATCGCCGCGCCAGGTCCGCAGTTTTAAGGAGATCACCATGAGTCTTGTATTGCAGCGAATCGAACAAACCCGTGAAGCGCTGGTCGGTGCCCTGGCCGAGCGCAACTGGGAGGTGATCGGTCAATTGGATCTGGATTGCCGTTCCTGCATGGAAGACGTCTTGAGTGAGGCTTCGCTGGACGAGGTGGCGTTGCGCGATAATCTTGAGGAGCTGCTGCATGTTTACAAGCAGCTGCTTGAGGTGGCGATGGGGGAGAGGCAGGCGATAGTCGACGAGATGTCTCAGATCCAGCAAGCACGAAGTGCCGCAAAGGTTTACCATCTGTTTGGTTAATCCCCGGTTAATCCAAACATAGTGCGCCATAAATTTGACTGTGCACGGTTTTTTGACTTAACTAGTGGCTGGTTCCAGATTTCAGGCGTCTACAGGCATAACGTGCCTGCAAGCGTCTAGCTTGCCCCTTCATTTCGGGCATTGAGTTGACTAGGGAAGTTGCTATTGCATGTGGCGTGAAACCAAAATTCTGCTGATTGATGACGATAGCGTCCGTCGCCGCGATTTAGCGGTGATTTTAAATTTTCTCGGTGAAGAAAATTTACCCTGCGGTAGCCATGACTGGCAGCAGGCGGTCGGCTCGTTGTCATCAAGTCGTGAAGTCATTTGTGTGCTGATCGGGACGGTTAGTGCTCCTGGTGCACTTCTGGGCTTGTTAAAGACACTCTCGACCTGGGATGAGTTCCTTCCGGTTTTGTTAATGGGCGATAATTCTTCCGTTGACCTGCCGGATGACCAGCGTCGCCGGGTGCTTTCGACCCTCGAAATGCCGCCCAGCTACAGCAAATTGCTCGACTCCCTGCACCGTGCCCAGGTCTATCGCGAGATGTATGACCAGGCCCGCGAGCGCGGTCGTCATCGTGAACCCAATCTGTTTCGCAGCCTTGTCGGCACCAGCCGGGCGATTCAACACGTCCGTCAGATGATGCAGCAAGTGGCCGACACCGATGCCAGCGTGCTGATCCTCGGCGAGTCCGGCACCGGCAAGGAAGTGGTCGCGCGCAACCTGCACTACCATTCCAAGCGTCGTGATGCGCCGTTCGTTCCAGTCAACTGCGGGGCGATCCCGGCCGAGTTGCTGGAAAGCGAACTGTTCGGCCATGAGAAGGGCGCGTTCACCGGGGCGATCACCAGTCGCGCCGGGCGTTTCGAACTGGCCAACGGCGGCACGCTGTTCCTCGACGAAATCGGCGACATGCCGTTGCCGATGCAGGTCAAGCTGCTGCGCGTCCTGCAGGAGCGCACCTTCGAGCGCGTGGGCAGCAACAAGACCCAGAGCGTCGATGTGCGGATCATCGCAGCGACCCACAAGAATCTCGAAAGCATGATCGAGATCGGCACCTTCCGCGAAGACTTGTACTATCGCCTGAACGTGTTCCCGATCGAGATGGCGCCACTGCGCGAGCGCGTTGAAGACATTCCGTTGCTGATGAACGAGTTGATCTCGCGCATGGAGCACGAGAAGCGCGGTTCGATCCGATTCAATTCGGCGGCGATCATGTCCCTGTGTCGTCACGGCTGGCCGGGCAACGTTCGTGAGCTGGCCAACCTGGTGGAGCGCATGGCGATCATGCATCCGTACGGGGTGATCGGCGTGGTCGAGTTGCCGAAGAAATTCCGCTATGTCGATGACGAAGACGAACAACTGGTCGACAGCCTGCGCAGCGATCTTGAAGAGCGGGTGGCCATCAACGGTCATACCCCGGACTTCAGCGCCAATGCGCTGCTGCCACCGGAAGGCCTGGACCTGAAGGACTACCTCGGTGGTCTGGAGCAAGGGCTGATTCAGCAGGCGCTGGATGATGCCAATGGCATCGTGGCGCGTGCCGCCGAACGTCTGCGCATTCGTCGTACCACCCTGGTGGAGAAGATGCGCAAGTACGGTATGAGTCGTCGTGAGGGTGATGAACAGGCGGATGATTGACGCCTGTTTTTCAAGTCCTTCATTTGTAGGCGGTTTTTTTTAGGCACGGGTATTGCTACATCTCTTGCAACGTTCCGTTTCACTGACGGTCAGCCAAGCGAGAGAGCACGATGCCCCAAGCCGCCCAGATGTCTCCTGTCCCTGACGCTTCGGGGCAACCGTCGTCCGTAGAGCAGGCAAGCCGGCTTGGCCTTGAGCAGGCGTTCGCCCTGTTCAACCAGATGTCGAGCCAATTGACTGACTCCTACAGCATGCTCGAAGCCCGGGTCACCGAGCTCAAGGGCGAGTTGGCGGTGGTCAGCGCTCAACGCATGCAGGAACTGGCGGAAAAAGAACGCCTGGCCAACCGCCTGCAAAACCTCCTCGACCTGTTACCCGGTGGGGTCATCGTCATTGATGCCCAGGGCATGGTGCGCGAAGCCAATCCGGCGGCCTGCGAGTTGCTCGGCCTGCCGCTCGAAGGTGAGCTGTGGCGTCACGTCATTGCTCGTTGCTTTGCGCCCCGTGAGGACGACGGTCATGAAATCTCCCTGAAGGACGGCCGGCGCCTGTCGATCGCCACTCGCTCGCTGGATGCCGAGCCCGGTCAGTTGGTGTTGCTCAACGACCTGACTGAAACCCGTCACCTGCAAGGTCAACTGGCTCGCCATGAACGCTTGTCTTCCCTGGGACGAATGGTTGCCTCGCTGGCCCATCAGATTCGTACACCGCTCTCGGCCGCTTTGCTCTACGCCAGTCATTTGACTGAGCAGGAATTGCCGGTCGCCACCCAGCAACGATTCGCCGGTCGCTTGAAAGAGCGCCTGCACGAGTTGGAGCATCAGGTGCGCGACATGCTGGTGTTTGCTCGTGGCGAGTTGCCGCTGACCAATCGCGTGACGCCAAAGGAGCTGATGCAATCGCTGCAAGCCGCAGCCCTGACTCATGTTCAGGAGCTGCCAATCCGCTGGCAGTGCGACAGCCATGCCGGGGAGTTGCTGTGCAATCGCGACACCTTGGTCGGTGCGATTCTGAATTTGATCGAGAATGCGATCCAGGCCAGTAACGGTGCTGTGCGCCTCAAGGTCCACCTGTATACCCGTGGCAACAACCTGCGCCTGTGCATCAGCGACAGCGGCAGCGGGATCGATGAGGCGGTGCTGGCGCGTCTGGGCGAACCTTTTTTCACCACCAAAACCACCGGCACTGGCCTGGGTCTGACCGTGGTCAAGGCAGTGGCCCGTGCTCATCAGGGAGAATTGCACTTGCGCTCGCGGCTCGGTCGCGGCACGTGTGCGCTGGTGACCCTGCCGTTGTTTTCCAGCGCATCGGATGCGGAGTGAAGGACATGGCAATCAAGGTTTTACTGGTCGAGGATGACCGTGCGCTGCGCGAAGCGCTGGCCGATACGCTGTTGCTCGCGGGGCACGATTTCAAGGCTGTCGGTTCCGCGGAAGAAGCGCTGGCGGCGGTCGGTGGCGAGGCGTTCAATCTTGTCGTCAGCGACGTCAATATGCCGGGCATGGACGGCCACCAATTGCTCGGCTTGCTGCGCGCTCGCCAGCCACAATTGCCGGTGCTATTGATGACGGCGCACGGCGCAGTGGAGCGGGCGGTCGATGCCATGCGTCAGGGCGCGGCGGATTATCTGGTCAAGCCGTTCGAGCCCAAGGCTTTGCTCGATCTGGTGGCGCGCCACGCGCTGGGCAGTCTCGGTGCCACTGACGGCGAAGGGCCGATCGCGTTCGAGCCGGCCAGTGCGCAACTGCTGGAGCTGGCCGCGCGAGTGGCGCGCAGTGATTCCACGGTATTGATCTCCGGCGAGTCCGGCACCGGCAAGGAAGTGCTGGCGCGTTACATTCACCAGCATTCCCATCGTGCCAGCCAGCCGTTCATTGCCATCAACTGCGCGGCGATCCCCGACAACATGCTCGAGGCCACGCTGTTCGGCCACGAGAAAGGCTCGTTCACTGGCGCCATCGCAGCTCAGGCCGGTAAGTTCGAACAAGCTGACGGCGGGACCATCCTGCTCGACGAAATTTCTGAAATGCCCATGGGCCTGCAGGCCAAGTTGCTGCGTGTATTGCAAGAGCGCGAAGTCGAACGGGTCGGCGCGCGCAAGCCGATCAGCCTGGACATTCGTGTCGTGGCGACTACTAACCGTGATCTGGCCGGTGAAGTGGCGGCGGGGCGTTTTCGTGAGGATCTTTATTATCGGCTGTCGGTTTTTCCGCTGGCCTGGCGTCCGTTGCGCGAGCGCACCGCCGACATCCTGCCGCTGGCCGAGCGCTTGTTGGCCAAACACGTCAATAAAATGAAGCATGCGGCGGCCAGGTTGTCGCCCGAGGCTCAGGCGTGTCTGATCGGTTATCCGTGGCCGGGCAATGTTCGCGAGCTGGATAACGCCATCCAGCGCGCGCTGATTTTGCAGCAGGGCGGGTTGATTCAGCCGCAGGATTTCTGCCTGTCAGGGCCGGTCGCTTGTGCGCCGCTGCCCGCGTTGATGCCGGTGCGTGCCGTGGAGGTCGAGACCGAATCGGCTAGCGCCTTGGGCGACGACCTGCGCCGTCATGAGTTCCAGATGATCATCGACACCTTGCGTTCCGAGCGTGGCCGCCGCAAAGAGGCCGCCGAGCGCCTGGGCATCAGCCCGCGCACGTTGCGCTACAAACTGGCGCAAATGCGCGACGCCGGAATGGACGTGGAAGCTTATTTGTTTGCCACCTGAAAGTTGACGCACCCGATCCAAATGAGGGAGCGGGCTTGCTCGCGAAAGCGGTGTATCAGTCGACATTTATGTATCTGTCGCTCCGCCTTCGCGAGCAAGCCCGCTCCCACAATGGATTTGTGGCCAGCCATGGCTTTTGTGAACTAAGGCCACGGAGCTGGCACCCTTGTTGCTAACACCTCACTACCCGCCGAGTGAGTGTCAAAAAATTGCGGGTCGCCAGAGAGAGTAGACCATGAGCCAAGGTATTGAATTTAATCGATTGATGTTGGACATGCGCTCCATGCAAATGGATGCCATGTCTGCGTCAAAATCGACTGCCGCAGTCCCTGAATTGGGTGGCAGCAGCTTTGCCGACATGCTCGGTCAGGCCGTCAATAAAGTGAACGACACCCAGCAGGCGTCAAATCAGCTGTCAAGTGCCTTTGAAATTGGCAAAAGCGGCGTTGATCTGACGGATGTAATGATTTCCTCGCAGAAGGCCAGCGTGTCTTTTCAAGCGTTGACCCAAGTGCGTAACAAGCTGGTTCAGGCCTACCAAGACATCATGCAGATGCCGGTTTAAGGACGAGATTGAGTCATGGCAGAAGCAGTCGCCGATAATGTTCCGGCCAAGGCCACTCCGATAGACGGTAAACCGCCGCTGTTCGGGTTGTCCTTCCTGGAAAACCTCTCCGAGATGACCATGTTGCGTCAGGTGGGCCTGTTGGTCGGCCTGGCTGCGAGCGTGGCGATTGGCTTTGCCGTGGTGTTGTGGTCGCAGCAGCCGGACTACCGGCCTTTGTACGGCAGTCTTGCCGGTATGGACGCCAAACAGGTTATGGAAACCCTGGCCGCCGCTGACATCCCTTATACCGTTGAACCCAACTCCGGTGCCTTGCTGGTCAAGGCCGATGATGTGTCCCGTGCGCGGCTCAAGCTCGCGGCGGCTGGTGTCACTCCCAGCGACGGCAACATCGGTTTTGAAATCCTCGACAAGGACCAGGGCTTGGGGACCAGCCAGTTCATGGAAGCGACCCGTTATCGTCGCGGCCTCGAAGGTGAATTGGCTCGCACTATCTCCAGCCTGAACAACGTCAAGGGTGCCCGCGTGCACCTGGCGATTCCGAAAAGCTCGGTCTTCGTGCGCGATGAGCGCAAGCCAAGTGCGTCGATTCTGGTTGAACTGTATTCCGGCCGCTCCCTGGAGCCAGGCCAGGTGTTGGCGATCATTAACCTTGTTGCCACTGCCGTTCCCGAACTGAGCAAGTCGCAGATCACCGTCGTCGACCAGAAGGGCAACCTGCTGTCCGATCAGGCGGAGAACTCCGAACTGACCATGGCCGGCAAGCAATTCGATTACAGCCGCCGCATGGAAAGCATGCTGACCCAGCGCGTGCACAACATCCTGCAGCCGGTGCTGGGCAATGACCGCTATAAAGCCGAAGTCTCGGCCGACGTGGATTTCAGCGCCGTTGAATCGACCTCCGAGCAGTTCAACCCGGACCAACCGGCGTTGCGCAGCGAGCAGTCGACTTCTGAACAACGCACCGCCAGCAATGGCCCGCAAGGCGTGCCGGGTGCCCTGAGCAACCAGCCGCCGTCGCCAGCCTCGGCGCCGCAAAAAACCGGTGGCGCTCCCGCGGCGGCGGCCATGGTGCAGCCAGGCCAGCCGTTGCTGGATGCCAATGGTCAGCAAATCATGGACCCGACCACCGGCCAGCCGATGCTTGCACCTTACCCGGCGGACAAGCGTCAACAATCCACCAAGAACTTCGAGCTTGATCGCTCCATCAGTCACACCAAACAGCAACAGGGCCGTTTGAATCGCCTGTCGGTGTCGGTGGTGGTGGATGACCAGATCAAGATCAACGCGGCCAACGGTGAGACCACCCGCGCGCCATGGAGCGCCGATGAATTGGCGCGCTTCACTCGCCTGGTGCAGGACGCCGTCGGTTTCGACGCCAGCCGTGGTGACAGTGTCAGCGTGATCAACATGCCGTTCTCCGCTGAGCGCGGTGAAGTGATTGCCGATATTCCGTTCTACTCCCAGCCTTGGTTCTGGGACGTCGTCAAGCAAGTGCTGGGTGTGTTGTTCATCCTGGTGCTGGTGTTCGGCGTGCTGCGTCCGGTGCTCAACAACATCACCGGTGGCGGCAAAGGCAAACAGCTTGCTGGCTTGGGGAGCGACGTAGAGTTGGGTGGCATGGGCGGTCTGGACGGCGAACTGTCCAACGACCGCGTCAGCCTCGGCGGCCCGCAAAGCATCCTGTTGCCGAGCCCGAGCGAAGGCTATGACGCACAGCTGAACGCAATCAAGAGTTTGGTGGCAGAAGATCCGGGTCGTGTGGCCCAGGTCGTGAAAGAGTGGATTAACGCAGATGAGTGATAACCGAGCCGCTGTCGCCAAACTGTCCCGGGTCGATAAAGCCGCGATTCTGCTGCTGTCCCTGGGTTCGACCGACGCCGCCCAAGTGCTGCGCCACATGGGGCCTAAAGAGGTCCAGCGTGTGGGTGTGGCCATGGCGCAAATGGGTAACGTGCACCGCGAGCAAGTCGAGCAGGTGATGAGCGAGTTCGTCGACATCGTCGGCGACCAGACCAGCCTGGGCGTCGGCTCCGACGACTACGTGCGCAAAATGCTCACCCAAGCCCTGGGCGAAGACAAGGCCAACGGCCTGATCGACCGCATCCTGCTGGGTGGCAACACCAGTGGCCTCGACAGCCTGAAGTGGATGGAACCGCGCGCCGTCGCCGACGTGATCCGTTACGAGCACCCACAGATCCAGGCGATCGTCGTGGCGTACCTCGACCCGGACCAGGCCGGTGAAGTACTCGGCAACTTCGACCACAAAGTACGCTTGGACATCATTCTGCGAGTTTCCTCGCTGAACACCGTGCAGCCAGCAGCCCTGAAAGAACTCAACCAGATTCTCGAGAAGCAGTTCTCCGGCAACTCGAACGCCTCGCGCACCACTTTGGGTGGTATCAAGCGTGCGGCCGACATCATGAACTTCCTCGACAGCTCGATCGAAGGTCAGTTGATGGACTCGATCCGCGAAGTCGACGAAGACCTGTCCGGTCAGATCGAAGACCTCATGTTCGTGTTCAACAACCTGTCCGATGTCGACGACCGCGGGATTCAGGCGTTGCTGCGCGAAGTGTCCTCCGACGTACTGGTGCTGGCCCTCAAGGGCTCGGACGAAGGCGTCAAGGAAAAGATCTTCAAGAACATGTCCAAACGAGCGGCCGAACTGTTGCGCGACGACCTCGAGGCCAAAGGCCCGGTGCGTGTCAGCGACGTGGAAACCGCGCAGAAAGAAATCCTCACCATTGCCCGCCGTATGGCCGAAGCCGGAGAAATCGTTCTCGGCGGGAAGGGTGGCGAAGAGATGATCTAAGGTCACTATGTCGTCCAAACATGATGAGTCCAACACCGACCTGATCCGTGGCAAAGGGGTCCGTGGTTTCGACGTCTGGTCGCTGCCAAGCTTCGATCCGCATGTGCCGGAGCCCGAGCCGGAACCGGAGCCCGAACCGCCGGAAATGGAAGAAGTGCCCCTGGACGAAGTCCAGCCGCTGACCTTGGAAGAACTCGAAAGCATCCGTCAGGAGGCCTACAACGAAGGCTTCGCCACGGGTGAAAAAGAAGGTTTCCACAGCACCACGCTCAGGGTCCGTCAGGAAGCCGAGGTGGCCCTGGCCGCCAAGATTGCTGGCCTTGAGCAGCTGATGAGTCATCTGTTCGAGCCAATCGCCGAGCAGGACACCCAGATCGAAAAGTCGTTGGTTGACCTCGTGCAGCACATTACCAAACAGGTGATTCAGCGCGAGCTGGCGATCGACTCGACGCACATCGAACACGTCATGCGCGAGGCCCTCAAGCTGTTGCCGCTGGGCGTGGGCAATGTGCGGCTGTACATCAATCCGCAGGATTTCGAACAGGTCAAAGCCCTGCGCGAGCGCCATGAAGAAACCTGGCGCATCGTCGAGGACGAGGCATTGTTGCCTGGTGGTTGCCGGGTTGAAACCGAGCACAGTCGGATCGACGCTACTGTCGAAACCCGCGTCGCCCGGGTCATGGACAAGCTGTTCGATCAGTTGCATGAACAAGCGCTGCACCCGGCCGAGCCAGACATGAGCCTTGAACTGCCGGTCGACGCCGCCAAGCCTGCGGTCGAGCCGACCGAGCCAGGTCTGGAGCCAGAGCCGGAAATCCCCGATGCGCCTTGATCGCACCAGTTTCGCCAAGCGCCTTGGTGGTTACACCGAGGCCACGGAACTGGCCGGCGCGCCAATCCTTGAGGGCCGCCTGCTGCGCATGGTCCGCCTGACCCTCGAAGCTGAAGGCTTGCGCGCCGCCATGGGCAGCCGCTGCATGGTCATCAACGACGACAGTTACCACCCGGTGCAGGTTGAAGCCGAAGTCATGGGCTTCTCCGGCAGCAAAGTCTTTCTGATGCCGGTTGGCAGCGTTGCCGGCATCGCGCCGGGAGCGCGCGTGGTGCCAATGGCCGATACCGGTCGTTTGCCGATGGGCATGAGCATGCTCGGTCGGGTGCTTGATGGCGCCGGTCGCGCGCTGGACGGCAAGGGCGGGATGAAAGCCGAAGACTGGGTGCCGATGGACGGCCCGACGATCAACCCACTCAAGCGTGACCCGATCAGCCAGCCGCTGGACGTGGGCATTCGCTGCATCAACGGTTTGTTGACGGTCGGTCGCGGTCAGCGTCTCGGGCTGTTTGCCGGTACCGGCGTCGGTAAGTCTGTGCTGCTGGGCATGATGACCCGCTTCACCGAGGCCGACATTATCGTCGTTGGGCTGATCGGCGAGCGGGGTCGTGAAGTTAAGGAATTCATCGAGCACATCCTCGGTGAAGAAGGCCTCAAGCGTTCGGTGGTCGTTGCCTCGCCGGCGGACGATGCGCCGCTGATGCGCCTGCGCGCCGCGATGTACTGCACGCGCATCGCCGAGTATTTCCGCGACAAGGGCAAGAATGTCCTGTTGCTCATGGATTCGCTGACCCGTTTCGCCCAGGCCCAGCGGGAAATCGCCCTGGCCATCGGCGAACCGCCGGCGACCAAGGGTTATCCGCCGTCGGTGTTCGCCAAATTGCCAAAACTGGTGGAGCGGGCCGGCAACGCCGAGAAGGGCGGCGGTTCGATCACCGCGTTCTACACCGTTCTGTCCGAAGGCGATGACCAGCAGGACCCGATCGCCGACGCCGCGCGAGGTGTGCTCGACGGGCACATCGTGCTGTCTCGGCGCTTGGCTGAAGAAGGTCATTACCCGGCTATCGACATCGAAGCGTCCATCAGCCGGGTCATGCCGTCAGTGGTCACGCCTGAACACATGATGCGCGCCCAGTATTTCAAGCAGTTGTGGTCGCGTTATCAGCAGAGTCGAGACTTAATCAGCGTCGGCGCCTATGTAGCCGGTGGTGATCGGGAAACCGACCTGGCGATTTCCTTGCAGCCGCAGCTGGTCAAGTATCTGCGCCAGGGCCTGAACGACAGCATCAGCCTGGGCGAAAGCGAAGCCTACCTCGGCACGATCTTCGCCCCTGCGGCCGGCGGTTAACCGGCCATGGCCCAGAGTCGAGCAGGGCGTCTGGCACCGGTGGTCGAAATGGCCGAAAAGGTTGAGAAAACCGCTGTCCAGCGCTTGGGGCACTTTCAGGGACAGGTTCGGCTAGCCGAAAGCAAGCTCGCCGACCTTGAAGCCTTTCGCCTCGATTACCAGGAACAATGGATCATCCGCGGCAGCAGTGGCGTTTCCGGCCAGTGGTTGCTGGGTTATCAGGGCTTTCTGGCGCAACTGGGCACGGCCATCGATCAGCAGCGCCAAAGCCTGGTCTGGCATCAAAACAATCTGAACAAGGCGCGCGAGGCTTGGCAGAAGGCGTTCGCCCGGGTTGAAGGCCTGCGCAAACTGGTTCAACGCTACATGGAAGAGGCGCGCAAGCTCGAAGACCGGCGCGAGCAGAAGTTGCTGGATGAGTTGTCCCAGCGGTTGCCGCGTCAGGATCCGTATTAAGGCTGATAGACCGCGTTATCGTTCATCGCGAGCAAGCTCGCTCCCACAGGGGATCTGTGCCGATCACAACATTGTGATTCAACTCGGTTACCTGTGGGAGCGAGCTTGCTCGCGAAGGGGCGCCAGATTCACAGAGGATTGACGAACCGCTGATACTTCCCGCCTTGCCCCTATCCTCGGCAGGTGCTAAACCTTGTACACACGTTGTTCAATGACAAGGAAGCCGTTAAATGTCAGTCGTTACAGAAGTCTCCAAAAATGGGCAAAAGCTGACGATTTCGATCAAGGGGCGATTCGATTTTGCCAAGCACCAGGAATTTCGCGAGTCCTACGAAAATCGTGAGCCAAAGCCCGAGTCCTTTGAAGTGAACCTGAAGGACGCCACCTACCTCGACAGTTCTGCGCTCGGCATGTTGTTGCTGTTGCGTGATCACGCCGGTGGCGAAAACGCCGAGATCACGTTGACCCACGCCAACGCCGATGTGCGCAAGATTCTGGCCATTTCCAACTTCGAACAAATCTTCGACGTGGCGTGATCGCCATGCAGTCGTTGTTCGAGCCCCTGACGATCCTGATCGCTGAAGACAGCGCGGCCGATCGCATGCTGCTGTCGAGCATCGTCCGGCGCCAGGGTCATCAAGTGTTGACCGCAGCCAACGGGGCCGAGGCGGTCGAAGCGTTCCGTCAGCAGCAGCCACAACTGGTATTGATGGACGCCATGATGCCGGTGATGGATGGTTTCGAGGCGGCGCGGCAGATCAAGGCGCTGGCGGGGGAAACCCTGGTGCCGATCATCTTTCTGACCTCGCTGACCGAAAGCGAAGCCCTAGCCCGCTGCCTGGAGGCTGGCGGTGACGACTTTCTGGCGAAGCCCTACAACCAAGTGATCCTCGGAGCCAAGATCAAGGCGATGGACCGCTTGCGCCGCTTGCAGGCCACCGTGCTTGAACAGCGTGACCAAATCGCCCGGCACCACGACTATTTGCTCAATGAGCAGCGGGTGGCGAAGGCGGTATTCGACAAAATTGCCCACTCCGGCTGCCTGAATGCACCGAATATTCGCTACCTGCAATCGCCCTACGCGCTGTTCAATGGCGATCTGCTGCTGGCCGCGTTTACCCCGGCTGGCGACATGCACGTGCTACTCGGCGATTTCACCGGTCATGGCCTGCCGGCTGCGGTTGGCGCCATGCCTCTGGCGGAAGTGTTTTATGGCATGACCGCCAAGGGCTTCGGCTTGCCGGAAACCCTGCGGGAGATGAATGCCAAGCTCAAGCGCATCCTGCCGGTGGACATGTTCTGTTGCGCGACCCTGATGTGCCTGAGTTTCCAGCGACGTTCGGTTGAGGTCTGGAATGGCGGGATGCCGGACGGTTACCTGCACAGCTCCGCCAGCGGCGAACGTACAGCGCTGACGGCGCGGCACCTGCCACTGGGGGTGCTGAGCCCGCAAACCTTCGATGACCGCACAGAAGTGTTTCCGATGGCAGTTGGCGATCGGGTATTCCTGCTGTCCGATGGGGTGATCGACACCTGCGATGCCAACGAGCAGTTGTTCGGCATCGAGCGATTAGAGCGAGTGTTTGCGGCCAATCGTCAGCCCGAGGTGTTGTTCGAAGAGATCGAGCAGGCCCTGCGCGACTTCCGTGGCGAGGCCCGGGATGATGTGAGCATGGTCGAGGTCAGCCTGCTGGAGGCCGCCCAGATCAGCCCGCCGGCACTGGTGTATTCCGACAGTGGTCAGTCCTGTCCGCTGGACTGGTCGGTGAGTTTCGAGTTCCGCGCCGCCACCCTTAAACGTTTCAATCCGCTGCCGTTTCTATTGCAATTGCTGCTGGAGGTCCATGGCCTGCGGGCGCAAAGTGGCGCGTTGTACAGTGTTCTGGCCGAGCTGTATTCCAATGCTCTGGAGCACGGCGTGCTGGGCCTGGATTCGAGTCTCAAGCGCGATGCCTCGGGTTTTGCGCGCTATTATCAGGAGCGCAATGCGCGCCTCGATCAATTGCGCGATGGCTACGTGCGTTTGCATTTGGTCGTAACGCCAGAGGGCGAGGGCGGTCGCCTGACGATTCGAGTCGACGACAGTGGCAAGGGTTTCGATGTGGCGCAGGTGATGGACCGTCCCCTGGATGGCGTCCGCCTGTCGGGACGGGGCGTCAGTCTGGTTCGTCAACTGAGCCGCAAGGCGAGTTGGTCAGACGATGGTCGTAGTGCGCACGTGGAGTTTTACTGGGAGGCTCTGGCATAATCCGCGAATTCTTGATCAAGGAGTGAACAAGTGGCTGATACACATCTGGATCGCGACGTGCTGAGCGCGTTGCAGGAAGTCATGGAGGATGAGTATCCGACCTTGCTGGATACCTTCATCGCCGATTCCGAGGAGCGTTTGCTCGTCCTGCGAAAGGCTGAAGATGCCGCGCAGCTCATGAATGCTGCCCACAGTTTCAAGGGCAGTAGCAGCAACATGGGCGCCATTCGACTGGCCGAGCTCTGCGATGAGCTGGAGCAGCGGGCCAGGCAGGAGAGCCTGGCGGGCATCGAGAAACTGGTCGGAGAAATTGACGGCGAGTTCGCCATCGTCCGCCCGCTTTATGAGGCTGAGCGTCAACGTTCCCTGGCGGAATAACGCACCGGTCGGCGTTTTTTAGCGTCGATCCAGCAAAACTGGCTCGACCCTTGCAGCTATCTCCATTGACTGTACCTACGATCCCAGTGCAGCGGAGACCGCGTTATGCCCGTTACCCCCAACTCGCTTCTTCAGGCCGCCGCAAAGGCCAAGCCTCAAGCCGCCTCCGCCAACACCCCGCTGGTGGCTGCGGTGCCTGTGGATAAGGCGTCCAGCTTCGCCAAGGTCTTCGCCAATCAAGCCCAGAACAAGCCTGCCGTTTGGGCTGAAGCGCCGGTCAAACCCGCTCGGGATAAAACCTCGGACAGCCCTGGCAAAAAGGACGTCGGCCACACCAAGGCTGCCGCCTCGGCCCCGACCGTTGCCGATAGCGGCAAAACCTTGCCCGCCGATCATTCGGTGCCGGCGCCTGCCTCGGCAGACGACAAGACCGCCAGCGATAGCAATACCGACACCGCCAATACCCCGGTAGCCGTCGATACGCCGCCGGTCGATCCGACGCTCGATCCTGCCTTGATGCAAGCGGTTCAGCCGGTAGTGCCCGCACCAGCGCCGGAAACGCCACCCGTGGTTGCCACGGCGCAACCGCAAGTCGAGGCTCCTGTGGCTGCTGCCGTTGCTGCAGCGCCGGCCCCGGCAGCCGCCCCGGCGCCCGCCAATACCGATTTCGATCCAGCGGCCGACCCGCTCGATGCGATGCCGGCCTTGCGCATGGCCATGGAGCAGAGCGGCCACGTGTCCGCTTCCAGCCAGGCACAACCCAAAGCGGCGCCGACCCAGACGCAAGGCGATGGCGACCTGACCTCGGCGCAAAGCTTCGCCGCCGGCATGGCGACCATGCTTGAGGTGCAAACCGACAAGGACAGCACCAGTCAGGGCGGCGACAAGGCGTTCAGTGGTTTGATCAACGAAGGTCTCAAGGACCTGACGTCTTCCAGCAGCGATACCCGTGTCGATGATTTTGCCAGCCGTCTGGCGGCATTAACCCAGGCCGCCACACCGAAAACCGCCAATGCATTGCCAGTACAGGTCAATCAGCCGATTGCCATGCATCAGAGCGGCTGGACTGACGAAGTGGTAAACCGCGTCATGTATCTGTCCAGCGCCAATCTCAAGGCGGCCGACATCCAGTTGCAGCCGGCTGAACTGGGGCGCCTGGATATTCGGGTGAACATGGCGCCGGACCAGCAGACCCAAGTAACCTTCATGAGCGCTCACCCAGCGGTTCGCGAAGCGCTGGACGGTCAAATGCATCGCCTGCGTGACATGTTTGCGGAGCAGGGCATGGGCCAGGTCGACGTCAACGTGTCCGATCAGTCCCGTGGCTGGCAGGGCCAGGGGCAGGATCAGCAGGCGCAGCAAGGGCAAAGCGGTCGCACCAATGCCAGCGGCGGTCGCGTTGATGGCATTGACGATGAAATTGTGCCGACAGTTGCAGAAGTGGCGGCCAGCACCACCAGCGTCATCGGCTCCAGCGCCGTCGACTACTACGCCTGATCCCTCCCCTGTAGGAGCGAGGCTTGCCCGCGAAGAACGATGATGCGGTTTAACTGATAAACCGCAATGCTTTCTTCGCGGGCAAGTCGGATCGCCGCACCGCTCGCTCCTACATTGATTCCCCAGCACCTCAAATTCCCCCTCCGACACTTCTGGCATAACACTTGCTCTTGCCTTGCCGTGCGACTGTGAAAACCTGAATAGTGACGGATTATTGGCATGGCGAAGAGCGAAGCAGCAGCAGCGGTAAAAGACCCTGCAACCAAAGGCAAACTCAAGCTGATCATTGCGATCGTGGTGGCGGTGCTGCTGGCGATCGGCTTGTCCGTGGGGGCGACCTGGTACTTCATGCACAGCGCCGCCAGTAAACCTGCCGTCGTGGCAGACACCGCCCCGGCTGGCAAACAACCGGCGGTCTTCGAACCCATGGCGCCGGCCTTCGTCGCCAACTACAACCAGAACGGTCGTCAGCGCTACATGCAGGTGAGCATCACCATGCAGGGTCGCAACCAGGCCGATCTGGACGCGCTTAAAGTGCACATGCCGGTCATCCGCAATAACCTCGTCATGCTGTTCTCCGGCCAGGACTTCGCCACACTCGCGACCCCGGTCGGCCAAGAAATGCTGCGTCAGAAGGCCACCGCCAGCGTCCAGGAAGTGGCGCAGAAAGAGCTCGGCAAAGTGGTCATCGAACAGTTGCTTTTCACTAATTTCGTACTGCAGTAGGAACACGACATGGCCGTGCAGGACCTGCTGTCCCAGGATGAGATCGATGCGCTGTTGCATGGCGTCGACGATGGTCTGGTACAGACCGATAACGCTGCTGAACCCGGCAGCGTCAAAAGTTACGACCTGACCAGCCAGGATCGGATCGTCCGCGGACGCATGCCGACCCTGGAAATGATTAACGAGCGTTTCGCCCGCTACACCCGCATCAGCATGTTCAACATGCTGCGTCGCTCGGCAGACGTTGCCGTCGGTGGCGTGCAGGTGATGAAGTTCGGCGAATACGTGCACTCGCTGTACGTGCCGACCAGCCTCAACCTGGTCAAGATCAAACCGTTGCGCGGCACTGCTCTGTTTATCCTCGACGCCAAACTGGTGTTCAAACTGGTGGACAACTTCTTCGGCGGCGATGGCCGTCACGCGAAGATCGAAGGGCGTGAATTCACCCCGACCGAGCTGCGTGTGGTGCGCATGGTGCTGGAGCAGGCGTTCGTCGATTTGAAAGAAGCCTGGCAGGCGATCATGGAAGTGAACTTCGAGTACATCAACTCGGAAGTGAACCCGGCCATGGCCAACATCGTCGGCCCGAGCGAAGCGATTGTGGTCTCGACGTTCCACATCGAACTCGATGGCGGTGGCGGCGACCTGCACGTGACCATGCCGTACTCGATGATCGAGCCGGTGCGTGAAATGCTCGACGCCGGCTTCCAGTCGGACCTCGATGACCAGGACGAGCGCTGGGTCAACGCCCTGCGCCAGGACGTGCTCGATGTCGACGTGCCGATTGGCGCCACCGTAGCCCGTCGTCAGTTGCGTCTGCGCGACATCCTGCACATGCAGCCGGGGGACATTATCCCGGTCGAGATGCCGGAAGAAATGATCATGCGCGCCAACGGCGTGCCTGCGTTCAAGGTCAAGATGGGTTCGCACAAAGGCAACCTCGCGTTGCAAGTGATCGAGCCGATCGAGCGCCGTTGATCGGCGCTTAACTCCCCCATTTAACACTGGCCGCTTCGAGTTGAAGAGCGGTCCGCCGAGGACACATGATGAACGACGATATGAACGCCCAGGACGACCAGGCACTGGCTGATGAATGGGCTGCTGCGCTGGAAGAAACCGGTGACGCCGGCCAGGACGATATCGATGCCTTGCTGGCCGCGGATACCGGTGGCTCGGCGTCCAACCGTCTGCAGATGGAAGAGTTCGGCAGCGTGCCGAAGAACAACGAGCCGGTGACCCTCGACGGTCCGAACCTGGACATGATCCTCGACATCCCGGTGTCGATTTCCATGGAAGTCGGTAGCACCGACATCAACATCCGTAACCTGCTGCAACTCAACCAGGGTTCGGTCATCGAGCTGGATCGCCTGGCCGGTGAGCCGCTGGACGTGCTGGTCAACGGCACGCTGATCGCTCACGGCGAAGTGGTTGTGGTCAACGAGAAGTTCGGCATCCGCCTGACTGACGTGATCAGCCCAAGCGAACGCATCAAGAAGCTGCGCTAAGTGAAAAAGGTTCTGGGTTCTTTGCCGGGAATGCTGCTGGCGTTGCCGTTCAGCGTGATGGCGGCCGAGCCGATTGCGACGGCCACTGCCGCGGCGAATACCGCGACGGCTGCCGTTGCGCCGGCGGTCAGCAGCGGCGTGGCGGGGCAATTGACGCAATTGGTGTTCGGCCTGTTGTTGGTGCTGGGGTTGATCTTCTTCCTCGCCTGGCTGTTGCGTCGGGTCCAGCAGGCCGGGCCGGCCGGCAAGGGGCAGGTGATCGACATCATCGGTTCCCGTGCCCTGGGCCCGCGTGATCGCTTGATGCTGATCCAGGTCGGCAACGAGCAGATCCTGCTTGGCCTGAGCCCCGGCACCATCACCGCGTTGCATGTGCTCAAGGAACCAGTGCAGGTGCCGAGCGGGACTGAAAAATCGACCCCGGAGTTTGCCCAGCGCCTGATGGAGTTGTTGGGCAAGGATCAGAAGGATAAGAAGTAATGGGTGCGCTACGCATCGTCTTGACGCTGGCCCTGATGCTGGTTGCGCCGCTGGCGCTCGCCGCCGATCCGTTGTCGATTCCGGCAATCACCTTGGGCACCAACGCCAACGGGGCTCAGGAATACTCGGTCAGCCTGCAGATTCTGCTGATCATGACCGCGCTGAGTTTCATTCCGGCGTTCGTCATGCTGATGACCAGCTTCACCCGGATCATCATCGTGTTCTCGATCCTGCGTCAGGCTCTTGGCTTGCAGCAGACGCCGTCGAACCAGATCCTCACCGGCATGGCGCTGTTCCTGACCATGTTCATCATGGCGCCGGTGTTCGACCGGGTGAACAACGATGCCTTGCAGCCGTACCTGGCGGAGAAAATGACCGCCCAGGATGCCGTGCTCAAGGCTCAAGTGCCAATCAAGGACTTCATGCTGGCCCAGACCCGCACCAGCGATCTGGAGCTGTTCATGCGTTTGTCCAAGCGCACTGACATCGCCACGCCGGATCAGGCGCCGTTGACCATTCTGGTGCCGGCGTTCGTGACGTCGGAGCTAAAAACCGCGTTCCAGATCGGCTTCATGATCTTCATTCCGTTCCTGATCATCGACCTGGTTGTGGCCAGTGTGCTGATGGCGATGGGTATGATGATGCTCTCGCCGCTGATCATTTCCCTGCCGTTCAAAATCATGTTGTTCGTGCTGGTGGATGGTTGGGCGTTGATTATCGGTACGTTGGCCAGCAGCTTTGGGGGTGTTTCGCCATGACGCCAGAAGTCGCCGTAGATATCTTTCGGGATGCGTTGTGGCTGACCACCATGATGGTTGCGGTGCTGGTGATTCCGAGCCTGCTCGTGGGCCTTTTGGTCGCGATGTTCCAGGCCGCGACCCAGATCAACGAACAGACCTTGAGCTTCCTGCCGCGCCTGCTGGTGATGCTGGTGACGTTGATCGTGGCCGGCCCGTGGCTGGTACAGACGTTCATGGACTACATCCTGCGGTTGTACGGCAATATTCCAATGGTCATTGGCTAAGTCATGTCTCTGCTGCAACTGACCGATACCCAGATCAGCACCTGGGTGGCGACGTTCATGTTGCCGCTGTTTCGCGTCGGCACTTTGCTGATGGTCATGCCGATTTTCGGCACAACCCTGGTGCCCAGGCGCGTGCGGGCGTATTTCGCGCTGGCGATCACGGTGGTCATCACGCCGGCGTTGCCGCCCATGCCGCCGGTCAATCCGCTGGACTTGAGCGGGCTGCTGCTGATCGGTGAGCAGATCATCATTGGCGCCGTGTTGGGCTTCTCCTTGCAGTTGTTCTTCCAGGCGTTCGTGGTGGCGGGGCAGATCGTTGCGATCCAGATGGGCATGGGCTTCGCGTCCATGGTCGACCCCACCAACGGCGTATCGGTGGCGGTGATCGGGCAGTTCTTCACCATGCTGGTGACGCTGTTGTTTCTGTCGATGAACGGCCACCTGGTGGTCTTCGAAGTCCTCACCGAAAGCTTCACCACGTTGCCGGTCGGCAGCGGGTTTATGGTCGATAACTTCTGGCAACTGGCGGGCAAGCTCGGCTGGGTGCTGGGGGCGGCACTGGTGTTGGTTTTGCCGGCGATCACCGCGTTGCTGGTGGTCAACATCGCGTTTGGCGTGATGACCCGGGCGGCGCCGCAACTGAACATCTTCTCCATTGGTTTTCCGCTGACCCTGGTACTCGGGATGTTCATCCTCTGGATCAGCCTGGGTGACATTCTCAACCAGTACCAGCCGATGGCCGTGGAGGCCTTGCAGTTTCTGCGCGAACTGGCACGGGTGCACTGAGCCATGGCTGAGAGCGAAAGCGGTCAAGACAAAACAGAAGACCCCACGGACAAGCGCAAGAAAGACTCCCGCGACAAAGGCGAGGTGGCGCGCTCCAAGGAACTCAATACCCTGGCGATCATGCTCGTCGGCGCTGGCGCACTGCTGATTTTCGGCGGAGTCCTGGCCCAAGACATGATGGAGTTGATGCGCCTTAACTTCTCGTTGCCGCGGGAGGTGATCCTCGATCAGAAATCCATGGGCAACTACCTGATGCACTCGGGTCAGGTTGCCTTGTGGGCCATTCAGCCGATCATGATCTCCCTGCTTCTGGCAGCGCTCATCGGCCCGATTTCTCTGGGCGGCTGGTTGTTCTCCGCGAGCAGCATGGCGCCGAAATTCAGCCGGATGAACCCGCTCAGCGGCCTCAAACGGATGTTTTCCACCAAGGCCCTGGTCGAGCTGCTCAAAGCGTTTGCCAAGTTCACCATCGTCTTGTTTGTGGCGCTGGCGGTGTTGTCCTCGGACATCGCTGACTTGCAGCGCATCGCCCACGAACCGTTGGAGACAGCGATCATCCACAGCATTCAGGTGGTGGGTTGGAGTACGTTGTGGATGGCTTGCGGGTTGATCATCATCGCGGCGGTCGACGTGCCGGTGCAGTTGTGGGAAAGCCACAAGAAGCTGCTGATGACCAAGCAGGAAGTGCGCGACGAGCACAAGGATTCGGAAGGGCGGCCAGAGGTCAAACAGCGAATTCGTCAGCTGCAGCGCGAGATGTCCCAGCGCCGCATGATGGCGGCGATCCCCAATGCCGACGTGGTCATCACCAACCCGACCCACTACGCCGTCGCGCTCAAGTACGACCCGGAGAAGGGCGGGGCGCCGATGTTGATCGCCAAGGGCAGTGACTTCCTGGCGTTGAAGATGCGTGAAATTGCCGTGGCCAACGAAGTACTGCTGCTCGAATCGCCGGCCCTGGCGCGTTCGATTTACTACTCCACAGAACTCGACCAGGAAATCCCTGGCGGCTTGTACCTGGCGGTTGCTCAGGTACTGGCCTACGTCTACCAGATCCGCCAGCACCGCGCCGGCAATGGCAAGCGCCCGGACCCGCTCAAGGACGACCTGCCGATCCCACCGGATTTGCGCCGCGATTCCTGATCGATCAAAAGCAAAAGATCGCAGCCTTCGGCAGCTCCTACCGTTGACCGTGTCCCCCTGTGGGAGCGGGCTTGCTCGCGAAGAGGTCGTGTCAGTCAATAGAGATGTCGACTGACACACCGCTTTCGCGAGCAAGCCCGCTCTCACAGGGGATTTGCGTTTTGACTCCGGGCTTGCGTTAGCTTTGCGGGTCGACGTTATCCAGCATGCGGTTCACCGCCAATTCCCCGAGCATGATGATCTGTTGCAGTGCCAGCATTTTGCTGCGCTGCGCCCCCATCATGCCGTCTGCAAAATCGCTGGCCATGACGCTGGCCGAGGCCATTGATTCGCAGGCGTTGGCCAGCAGGGTTTCGTGATCGGCGCCGGGGGTGATGCAGAAGAGGGTGCTGGGTTTGCGTGGGGTTTCTTTCAGAGCTGCGGGGTTGAGGTAGTAGTTGAGCGCGCGGTCGGCGGCTTCCTTGAGCTTTTGGGGATCGAGGGTCGGGTCGTGGGGGATTGAATCGGTTGCTGGTGGGTTGGGTGTAATTTTGAACATAGATGAAACTCCAGGTAAGACATAAGGAGCCATCAGCCTCGCTACCAAACGAAGGGTGGGGGCCATACGCAGGTTGGTAGACCGGTTACCTGGAGCAAAAGCCCGGCGCGTCCGAGGACGCCCTACGCATGACCACCATAAAAACAGAAGACGAAGAATCTCTGCATTACGTTGCGTTATGCGACAGGTAAAACGGGCTACCAAACCCGATCGCTGTTTTTCAGCGACCCGGAAACGATAGAGCCCGACCCCTAGACGCACAAGCCGGCCGATTCTGGCGCAGCTGTAGGCCGCTACGCAAGAATGCGTAGGGCGAGAGAGTGTCTGAAAGTTTCGTTTAAA
>Ga0105856_1000378_pt1 | contig 23759 bp, 22 predicted proteins | sample OrgsoiDNA_201060_FD_89681 | JGI IMG/M metagenome (GOLD analysis project Ga0105856, IMG submission 89681) | Permafrost soil microbial communities from the Arctic, to analyse light accelerated degradation of dissolved organic matter (DOM) -... | ecosystem: Environmental > Terrestrial > Soil >...
CCCGTCACTACCAAGTGAAACTCTGAGTCTGTCTCTTGCATAGGTGTCCACCTCCGTAAGTGGACGCCTATGATCCGCTCCTTCACGCCAATGTGCTATGTGCGGTGAAATTGGCGCTTACTACACATCAACCGACTCACAGCAACTTGCCCCTGGTGTTCGTCGAGAATGCAGCTCCGCAATCTGGGCCCTAAAAATGGCCCTAAAGACGATGTCTTTGTTTGCGAGCGAAATTTCAAACAACACACCATTCTTTTAGATCACACGATACTACCAGCACTGGATCAGTAGACACATAAGGCGCCTCAGGCCCCAATATTCAAGAAATTGAACAGCTTACTACCGAGCGCTATACCTTGATCTTTAACGCCTTCAAACGAGCAACAATTGAAACACTAACCTCGTCGATGAATGCCTTTGCACAACGCGAATATTTTTTTTCATTCCCAGCATGAGATAGGAAGTCCGTGAAATCTGTTTCGATATTGGTGAGCATACCCTGAAGTAGCGCCCCGTCTGCGCTGGCCGCTAGCATGATCCAGCTTTCGATTCGAGCGGCTTGCGTCTTCAAGGCACGCAGCAGAATCGTTCGCTCTTCAACCAAGCCCCGTCGGTTGAGGCCATATATCGCAATACTCTCGTCACCGTAAGGGTCGAGAACGCCCGCATCCCGTTTAGCGGTGACGATGCTCAGCGCTTCGGCTCCACGCTGGTCGTCGGGCAATTCCTCCCATGATAAGTGCCGCTCAGGGTCGCGTTGAGTCGGATCAATAAGCAGTGGGTCTTCCGCCGCGTGATTATCCCGTTCATTGCGCGCGCGCGTGCCGGCGATGGGGAAGGCATCCTTCTTGCCACTAAGAATACGCTTAACTGCATCCATATCGCGCTGCGTCATCCCCTCCATTGCCACGTGCTGATAGCGCTCTCGATTGCAATCGATGTAGGATGCCAACAGATTGTCCCAACTGGCGGCCAACCACCAATAGCCGCAATGGGTGCTATCGCCCTTTACCCCACCTTTGGGACGATAGTGCTCGATATCCATGGGAGAGACCGCTTCAAAGTAGCTTTCGCAGTACGCGCACTTCTTTTTAAACAGATCGCGCAACGCCGCCACCACATCCGCCCCCTTGTAGGCATTGAACTCATAAGTGCCAACACCAGGCGTGGCGTAGTGCTGCTTTGCCTTGGCAAGCTCGATCTTTCCAGCGCCAGTTGCATCGGTCAGGGACTTCGGTGCACCGACTGTCCTACGGTCGACGTACCTCATGGGCGCATCGCCCTTTCCAGTACGCCAACGATCTGGTCAATGGCGTCTTCACGCAATGCAGCGCGCTCGCCGACCGGTTTGGACGGCAGAGCACGCAAGTGCCGTGTCATTGCCTCCGCTAAGATCTGGCGATCCGGGCTGCTGCCGATCACCGGCAGACCATCAAATTGCCGTAGTAATGTGTCGCGGTCCTTCCTTTCATCATTGCTCAGGTCCTTGTCTGCGCGCCCACCCAATGCGGCCAAACGCATCAGTGCAGTTTCTTGCTGCACATCCGCCGTAGTCCATAGACCAAAATAGTCGGATGTCAGAATCTGTTCGGCGCGCAAAGTCTCTATGTCAGGCAGGTTTTCGACCAGCTGTACTCGTCCATCTCCGTCCCGATAAAGCACGTGTACCTCATCGTTCTTCATGCCGCGTAAGCACAACGGATCGTGAGTCGTGGCAATGAACTGCACCTGTGGCATAGCGTGGCGCAACGCGGACATTACCTGCATCTTCCAGCGCGGGTGCAGATGAGTCTCGATCTCGTCGATTAATACAATGCCACGTGCATACTCCAGATTGTCCCATGTGTTTAGCATGTTGCGCATGATGTCGATCGACATAGCAAACAGAGAGCGATAGCCATCACTCATGCGTTCGACCGGGCTTTCGCGGCCGTGAGCCCGAACAAGCACACTTCCATCCGGCGTTCTGAGGATGCTATCGTCTTCGCGCAGCGCCAACACTTCGCGCATTGCTCGCGCGACAGCGTCAAATGTGTGTGTATCTATTGTTCGCAACCAGAGACCAGGGTCCTGCAATGTCGCCAGTGGGTCAAACAAAGTTTTGTTTGGACGTCCGCCCTCCCGTTTAGCACCTCGCTCGACAAAGAAGCGGCGCGAGCCATATGCCAAGATAATGCAGGAGAAATCATTTTTTATATCGAACAGATTTTCACCAGACTCGTTATAGCGCAAACGTGTCTGCATGCCACCCTCGAAGCGAAGAGTCACTTTCGGCATCAATCCGCCGCTCAGCTGCCAGCTTCCTTGATCACGGCTGAGGAAATCTTCTGGATCCAGACGTAGCGCGTTACGGTCGCGGGTGTCCATCAATGTCATGGCCACCGCCTGCAAGATGCTACTCTTTCCGACAGAGTTTTCACCAAGCAGCACGGCGCACGGTGCTGCTTTACTTGAATTCCGACGCCGACTGGCGGCTAAATCTAACTCAATGCGATCTATACCCTTGAAGTGCTCAATCAATATGCTTTCAAGCAAGGGCTGCTCACGCCGCAAATTGCGCGATGCAGATACTGCGCTGGTTTGCGGCTCGTCGTAACGCAGGTGTAGATCTGCAGACGCCGAAGATTTGCCTGCTATGTCTATTGCATGCAGCCATTCATCATGAGTTAGCAAAGCACGGGCACTGACCAACGATGTGATCAAGCTCCTGTTGTCGATGGGTAATTTAATGTGCTTCAGCTGCGATACGGCACGGCACAAGCCACTTACAAATATCCGCAGTGCCCCAGCATAGGGCCGCCGTGCATCAAGCAACGCACTTGCTTTTTCGTGTGAGAGATCCTCCGACAAAGACAGCAGCGTTCCAAAGACATCAGCACGTTGATGTTGTAACTCAGTTCGATTTAGCCCCAATACTTCAATGGTAACCAGGCCACGCCTCGACATTGGGTACACCTGGCCATCTAGAGTGAAGTTGAAATGACGACGCGGCTCGTCAACGCAAGGATCTAACAGCAGCGCCTCCTCCGCAGCCACGACCTCTTTCCACGTGGTCAGTGGGAGCGCTCGCGGGCCCTCTACCGGAAAGAGATTAACTTTCTTGCGCTCGCAGGATGAGCAAATTAGCAGCAGATTCGGCCATTCGTAAGCAAGCCACGCGTAATGATCTGGGCTATCCTTCTCATTGTGGGAGGTCGCGGCATTGGACGGCGGACGTAAGTGTGATATACCGCCTATTGCGCTTTCTAGCTGAGACTCGCAAAAGGCACATTTACCTGCAAAAACGGTGTGCAACGCATCGCGCAGCTGCGGGTCCTGTACGATCAAGTTGGAATTGTATGGTGGACGGCGGCGGTGGCGTTCTTCTAACGATAGAAGGAAGTGGCGACGAATTTCTTCCTTATATTCCTTCAGGCGATTAGCCCTGAGACCAGGCGGTACAGGAACGACACTACGATTTACCTTTAACATCTGGGCTCCAGTTCAAGTCTGTTTAGGCGCGATAACAAGCGAAGGCTCAGGCCGCGGTGCCGTTTCAGATAGATTGACGCCCTGTAAGTGCGCATCAATGGCGACAATACGCGTCCACAGTGTATGCCCGGCCTTTCGTTCGCGACTGCTGAGTGGGTACGCGGCCTGGGCTACCTCGCCCTCTGCCATCCACATTTCTTCGTACGACGGCGCTAGGTACTGGTGCAGCATGGCACCATGTAACGGCTTGATTACCTCTTGCAGCACCGCGGTAGTACTGCGCATGCGCACCCAGCGGTGGTTCAGCCAACCATTCTTAGCTGGATCTTCGCAAAGAAAACGAGCGATGATTTTGTCGGCTGCCAATGTGCCACTATCCTTCATGCGTTCAATCGACTCCTTCGGCATGTTGAGATTCAGCCCGCCTTCCTCCTTCGTGTGGTGGATTTGAACGATCCGGTCTCGGTAACCAGGCGTACGCTTCAATGCTTCGTCCCGCCAAGTTCGTATCGTGCGAAGAATACCCTGGCCAAATGCAAACGGCGACGGAAGGCCGTCTTTATCATCAAATTCCAGGTAAGCCGGCCTTACACCTTCGTTATTGGTCATCGGTAAATGGACTCGATCCTCGTTGGGCTTGGCCGGATCAAAGTCATTCATTAGCGTGACACCAAACGTCGGCCTGGATGGCAGCGGCGCATCGAAGAAGTGGATTGGGAAGTTGCTGGTCAATCCGCCATCGGAGAACCAAACACGCAGTAATGCTGGGCCGGCGGATCCGTCCAAGCTATCGCGTATGCGGAAAAGAGGTACAGCCTGAAGCAACAAAGGGAAACTCAAGCTCAGGCGTGCAGCGACCAAAACAGGTAATTTCTCAGCGTCCGGCAAATAATAGTGATCACGTTCAGCCCCTCTATCCGCAGAGATAAGCAACGCTCTTGTTTTTTCACTGTGTGATGCACAGTCGGAATGTACTATTAACCACTCCACAACCTCGGCGGGAAACAGCTGACGGAATTCGGAAGCGCGGAATACCAAATCCCGGCTGGTGTGGGGCAAGCGGTGAGCACGTAATTCGGACAGACCTGTCGTCGTCAATGCCAGCTCGATTGGAGGGTCGGATGCTTGTAATTGGCCAAATGTCAACGGTACACTGAGGGGCAACCCGGCTACGCTCTGCACTAACTCGTGAAGCCATTCGGTAAGTGCGGGTTGACTCTTGTTGCTTTGACGCATGCCAGAGCAGATACCACAGCGGTTCTTGCGCAGGCCCGTCCATCCCGTAGCCACAAACTCCAACAGCGCACCAAACCAAACGACGGCAAGCGCGCTAACGCCGAACCATCCCAGTGCAGGCAAGGAAAATGTTAACCGCACCCCCTCGTCAAAAAGCGCTTGGCTCGTGTAAAAACAGACACCCCATATTGCGCCGCCTAGTATAGAGCCCAACGGGAAACCCAGGATCAGCGCAACCGATGCGCATACGAACGCTATGGCCTTATTCTTTCTATTAAGCGAGAAGGCGATGACACCGAAATGACGGTTCAAATCCAAGCAAGGCTGGAATAGCGAAAATAGCCGGCTCCTACCAGCTATCTCTTCCTGGAGTTGGAGTGGAATCTGGGCCATTTGTTCGAAGCCGTCAGCAGCGCCCGAGCTATTGCGTCTGAATTGCGCCGCCGCAGCAGCTATGGCTGCCACAGCACCGACACTAGTGCCACCAATCGAGCGAAGCGTAAACCGCCGCGCAAGGCCTGCCACGAAAGTGGGGTAAACGACACCAGAGGTCACACCGCCCTCCATCACAATGTCGCACTCGCTCGGCAAAAAATCATTCATAGCTATTTCTTTCACATAGGAAAAGACATTATGGTTCGAAATCCGCGGTAAAAACTCACGAAATCTCACAGTAGCGGCTTACATAGATTCCATGCACGACTCTTTGCAAGAAATTCGAAATCGACAGCAATGCCAACAGGTAAAGTCGCTTTTGCTGAGGAAGTGAGGGACTGGGAGCAACCGCGCCACTGATGCCATTTCAAAAAAGGTCGCAACCTCATATAAGGTGAATAGGATGAAAATCAGAATGATCAAGCGCCGGCGCGACAGGCAAGCACAGGAAAGCTTACAACGCTTATATGACCTGAAACGCACCCCGGAAGAGCAAGCCTGGCTGGATTTGGCGCCTGTTGGCCGGGAGTTTGGATCGCCAGACTGGGAGCGCCTCAACATGCTGGACAGCGGTGACGCCGCGCCAACGAAGTGATGCGCAGCCGGATGCACCAGCCGAAAACGTGACTGTACGGTGAACCGCAGTGAGGTCAGCGCGAGGAACCGGCGTCCCTATGTTCCGTCGGCCGCACAGCCAGGGCAGAATGGTCCGCGGCAGATTCGTGGAACAGGCGTTATGTCGAATGTTTCGCGCACGCTGTAGATCCACCACTTGCACCCTTCTATTGGGCGCGTATCATCCCCGTATCGCGTGCAGCGCAGCACTGCGGAGAACACCATGTCCACCGCCACCATCGACCACTCGACTTTTATCAAACTCACCGAGGCCGGCGTGGTGCGCCATGTCCAGGCCATCAGTCAACCGGCCGGATGGGCGATATTAGTGCGTACGGCATGACCGAACGGGTATTGGCGGTCCAGCGCTCCCACCAGATGCGCCTGTTCCGCAAACTTGATACCCTGGTGCTATACCTGCAGGGCATCGGCATCCCCCACTTCGAGGTCGACGCCGCGCAGTATGCGCCGCAAAGCGGCACCTAGCTCAGGCGTTCCGACCTTGCCGCCGCGATGAAGGAGACCCATGCGGCCGCCGCGCAAGCCCGGCGGCTCTGGACCGGGTGCAGGACGCGCAGACCGATCCGCGTCCCGTCCTCCCGCATGACGCGTCGATGCGCTAGGTGCGCGCAGCGATGAGGCCGGCATAACGGTGTCTGCACGCCGTCCACTGACAGCAGCCGGCTATCGACACACTGTCTAGATCGGCTAGCACAAAAATCGACCTCATCGAGCATACGGCGTCGCCCCATGAGCTGCTCACGGCGGCCCACTTCCTCTTTTCTACCGAAGCCCTGCACATCGCTTCGGATGATCGCTCTCAGTAGCTCATATCAACCAGTATGCTTATCCTCTTGCCAGTTTCACCATGCTGGATTTTTTACGAGCGCTAGCGCGGTGGAATGCGATCATAAGTTCAGCCAGACGATCATCCTCGGTATAAAAGTAGGCCGTCGGGACATTCAAGATTGCCGCTAGCCGCTGCGCGATTAAAAAATCTGCTTTGTGCACACCTAATTCGTAGCGGTTGATACGCGTGCTCGCAACGAACTGGTCCAGTCCAGCCTGAATGCCCAGTGTCTTCTGCGATAGCCCAGCCTCTGTTCGAATTTCCTTCAGCCTGCGGCCCCAAAGTTCGTTGGCAGTCGCCATCGCGTAGTTCCATAAAATTTCAGAACTACGAGAGTCGTTATTTGCAAACTTTCTAGATACTACGTATATCGTAGCTTGTGCTAACATTGGGCAGCTTGAATCAGTAGTTCCCCCGCTGCATAGCAGCCGAATCGTCATCCGAACTTCTGACTCGTCGGCCTCCTCGAAGGCCGCCAACCTAGCTATGCTGAGTATCCCAATAGCTGATGTGAAGAAGGACGACTGGTTGATTTGATGCGAATACTTAGACATCGCCATGTGTGCCCACACCACGCCATGAGCACATTTTGGTCAAAATGGAGACAATCGATGCACCTTTCCCCAACTGCCTTCCGGTGCCTCATCGCTGCCGCCTCAATCGTCGTGTCGGGATGCGCGACGCCCCCCATATCCAATGACCAGCTCAGGAATCTTGCGTTGATCGTCCCCCAGGACCTGTACGGGAACGGCGCCGCAGTCACCGAAATCGATGGCAAAGCAAGGAATGTGGCGCAACAGATGACGATCGAGGGATCAAACATCCTGCCAGGTGTGAAGACACGACCAGGCGTGAATGTATCGCCGGGCAGGCATACGATCCAGGTATATGCCTGCTATGCCGGCAGCGCGCAGAACTGCACCTCCGACATCTATGTATTCGACGCACATCCCGGCATGGTATACGTCCTCCGCGGCCCCCATCAGAATATCGACGTATTGGACCGGTTCCAGAGGTCCGCCCAAGGCTACCTGCACCCGATCACCCAACACGAGTTCGTCACCGACCAGGAACTTGCGGCGGAGCGGCGCCAGGAGCTGGCGACCGCCGCCAATGCCGGTCTCATGGTCATCGAGCAGCGCAAACGAGATCAGGCTTTGATACGGCAAGTAGGGGTGCGCGTGTGCCAGGAGTCTGGCCGGGACATTATCTACACGGGATACGTCGAGCATGTCACCGATGACAAGTTACAGATCCGCATTGCTGACGCGCACTTCAAAGGCAATCCCAGCCTCCATCCAAGCGGCTTTTCTCCATCAACGGTGTGGGATTCGCCGATGCAATGGGACCTCTGCCGATAAGAGGCACAACTGCGCCCCCCCCCGCTTTTTTAGGTACCACGTCACAGGATAATTGTCGGAGTCGCGACCGGCGGCTGACGTCATAGACCAGCGCCTATCGAAATCGGTGCTGCCGTTATTGGGCATCACCGATGAGTGCTCGAAGAGGAAAAACCGATGACAAGATTCGACCGATTAAGCGTAATTTAACTTACCAGAGAGGTGCCGAATCAAGCAGCTGGGAGCAAACGATCCAAGGCTCTCATGCCTCCATCACTCATTAGCACGCATTGAAGCATTTCACGCCAGTCGAAACGCAGGTGTTCAGTCTTCTTTGTCATAGCAATGATGCGCACAGCGATAGCGTCGCCGCAATGTTCAATAGCACTGATGTCGTCGTCGGTTATCTTTGTTGGGAAAAAGGCTGACATGACCGCAGCCCCTAGTCCTCTCATCCCCGTTGATGGACTCCAGTGATCCCAATGCCATATGCCTTTTTGGGGTGAAAAATCCGGCCCATTATCGGCCAACCTGCATGACCATCGCGATACCCTATACATCCAAGCTGGGGGGAGCAGCAAATTTCCGTCGTTCGATTTGACGATATGGGTACGTGCATTTCCATCAAACGCCTTCTCATGAGCAGCGAAATATTTCTCGGCTCGCTCACGCAGATCAGCAATTTTCATTTGCTCATCAATCAGTGCAGCAACTTGGGTCTGGCTCGCACCGAGTATTGCGGCTCTCAACACCGGGCCGATTGCGAGTTTACGAGAACTTAACGGCGTTAAATCCAAATACATTCGGCCATTCAACACCTCGGGCAGGGTATCGCGACATTTGGCATCAAGAATGACGGGCAAAATCCGCACATCCTCGCCGCCTGCAATGTCTGCAATCATCGACAATTCCCGGGCGAGGCCGGAATTGTCACGCTTTGAACCCTCGATGAATTCCTCATCGCAAATGCACACAATATGAAGCGGTCGTGTTGCAAGCGCATTGCGTATGACCTGATCAATGTTTTGCCCAAACTTGATGCTGTCACGATCCCAAAAGACAGAAAAATCGCCTAACTCAAGATGGCGAACCACCTTATCCCGTAGCCATTCCTTTTGCGGCAATGAGCCACCCCATGCGTATGAAATGAATACGGATCCTTCAGGCATCATGTTTGAGCTCCTCATGAATTGAAAGGGTAGCCTACGTCGCGCTGTCCTCCAGCATCGCTATCACCTCCACCGCATTACAGATCGTTGCATCACCTTTCAGGAATGCGCTCTCCGCAATAAACAGCCGACTGCCATTCGCAATGATTGCATCCCTGAACATGCGCCAATTGGCATCCGACTGCGCCGTTCCAGTCGGTGTCGACAAATGCGGGACACCCGGTTCCTGCGGATCAAACAGCGTGACGTAGGTCTTCACCTGACCACGCCGGACGCTGGCGTAACAACGCTTGCTACGTGGAATGGCGTCGGAGCGCACATCCATTGCAAACTCTTTCAGCGGCGGCGGCAACATGGTCATCACGATGCCGGCATGATGGCGACCATCCTGCGTATCGACCGTCATCAAGTAGTGCTTGCTATCGCGCACTCGCTGGCGTTGAATCGCGTAATGCTGTGGAAGCCCCGTCAGCATTAGTCGCTTGCCGCCAACATTTATCTCCCGGGAGTCGGGAAAGGTGGCAGGGTTTTGTCGTGCTTGCTGCATGTTGTGGCTAACATGGTCCATTTTTGAGATACCCGCATCAAACTCAAAAGTCTCAGCACCTGGGGGGACCTCCCGAGCACCAAGTTGATGGGCCAAGTAGGTTGACAGTTTGACGCGGTTCGTATCGTCGGCATCCACCAGATCGGCCACGATAAAACAGAAGGAATTAATCACCAGCATGTGGCAAAAATTCACCTCCAATCCCAGCTCAATTTCCGGAATCCGAAGATCCGAGCTGCGGTAGTCGAGCGGGTTCATCCAGCGCCCGTTCACCCAGGAACGCTTCATGACGACGCCCCACAGTATCACGCTGCTGGGGCGAGCGCTGCGACCAAGCATATATTGCCGCAGATGCGTCAGGTTTCGTGGGCTCCCGCCGAATGCTCGCTGTGCGTTGTATATCACCTTCAGTACCCAGCGCAGCAAGCGCTCAAAGTCAAAACGCATAGTGCGTGAAGTCACAAGCGTTCGAGCTAGGTACTTCTTGTGAAGTCCGCTTACATAGGCATCGAGCGCGCTAAGAATAATATTGTTGCAAGTGTTGCACGTGTCTTTGACCACGGCGTCCGCATCAAAATATCCTTTCGCCGCGTTGGAATAAAAGACTCCTGGCCGTTCTGCTGCCTTGAGCAAAAAACCAGGAAACACATGCTCACGGGTACGTTTTCCCGCGCCATCACAATACACACATCCCATCCCATCTCCTCTCGTCTAACCGTTTTCGCGATCTCGTGTGGGCCGCCATATCCATGCACAAAAAGAAGCCTGCGATCAGGCTTCACGCGGTGTGATAGACAAGGCAGAGATGGGAGAGAGTCCCCACATCTCCCGGACTAGGTCACGTCATTCGAAGGCACTCCTCCCTCAGGCCCTGCCACAACCGGCACAGCCAATAAAATTGCCTCCGACGTGACGCGTCTAACTGGTTCGCCAGCCGAAGGTACCGACTTGATCCGGAACTTGGCCGCAGCCGTTAGAGTGAGATTGTGCTTGCGCGCGCTGGCCTCGAGGGCCGCATTGATGTCGTCCACGACACCTTCTTCGTGCGGGAGCAGACCCCTGTTTCCAAGTCTAAAACTAAATGTGTTTTCATAGTATGCCAGTCTCCTCAATCCGTGCGCGCCGATTCTCGATCAAGAAACTTTGCGGCAGCGACGACATCCGGACATAGATAGCCGCGCGCGCATGTCGAGGCGAATCGACGACGATCTCAGGGCCCGCCAGCGCATACCGTTTTCGGATCATCGTATCCCCCGCTCGCCAGCTCCTCGGACACAATGCAGCGCGGCCCCTACGATCGCGTGGCCAGCCACTCACAGCAAAGCGACGTCACCGGCCACCGATCGGATCGGACCGCGCCTCGCTTCGGCCCTTCAGCAACCGCTTGTGATGCGAGCCCTTGTTTCTCTTCAGCATACCAGAAGGCATCGCCCTCAAGCAGCCCAACGGCAGCGACAACTCCAGCGAAAAGTCATCGATGCATGGCGACGTCGGTTCGCCATCTTGGAGAGAGATAGACGTGAGTGCTTTCGCGCCGTTTTTCCTTGCCGCCATATTTGTCTTGTGTTGTTCGTTTACCACTTAACGTGCCATCACACCGCAATTCACGATCCGAAATTCCAAGTTTCGCGATCGGGACTGACGCCTGCTTCCCATAGTGTGTTGCGGAAAAAATAGTGACTTTTCCAAGGCTATTTCGGCGTTGCTCCTAGTTGCAAATATCATATCTTATTGGCAACACATTCTGCCTGTGCTACCGTCAAAACTAGACAATTAATGAAAGAAAATGGATGCCAAATATGTTGTTCGGGAACGCTTTTAATGTTGTCCGAATCCGAAAGCAGAAGCGGCAAGGCGAGATGGCTCGACTTGCAGGGATTGATGCGAGCTATCTGGCCAGTATTGAGTGCGGAAGACGGAAGGCTCCAAGCCGCGACGTTATCGATAAGCTTTTGCCGGCACTGTGTCTGGAAGAACCACAACAGGAAAGGCTACGCGCGCTCGCCGTTATCGATCGGATGCTGGACGTGATAGAAGGGCAGCGCGCGGATGACGCGCTCATCGGCCGCATAGACAAACTATTGCGTCAGGTGGCTGACTTCGACGAGACGGATTGGACTTGCCTGGAGTGGTCAGCGTCCACTATTGCACATCTGTCTCATCAGCGAAGAAAGGGGCTCATATGACCTAAAAACCAAAAAAGCACCTGACCCACAAAGGGCCGGCGCTTCTGGCTGCTACAGGTAAAACTGTGATCCGCTAAATCCAGTTTCTCTCGCCCGCCGCCTGAAGTCAAGCCCCTTGTCGCCCACCTTGCGATTTCCAATCGCGCTGTGGACAAAACACGCCCATAAATTTGACAAGGAATAACCATGACACAGCATCAAGGAAGGGCTCACACGCCCCTAGCAACTACCCAACCTGCCACACAGAATAAGTTACGCAAGCACCGGCCAACCCGATTTACCGGGGTCGACATCCAAAGCCAGCTCAGCACCCCGGTTGGATTTATCTCCGCGCGCAAAGTGCGGGAGATCGTCACCATCAGTGGTCGCGGGGTAAGAGGCTATTTCCCGAGCAGGAAGGGGAAATTACTGAAGTTCGAAAGCCTGGGCGAAGAAGACGTGTTGCGCACCCTGGAAGTGGCCAACCTCGTGGAAAAATTGGTGACGCAACCTTGCGTTCTGGAATTCGAAGGGGAAGGCAAACGGCGGAGATATACGCCAGACGTTCTCGCCTCCATCAAAGGCATAAGCTACTTTATCGAAACGAAATCAGAGGGCTTTCAAAAAAACAGCCGCGTCGTCAATCACCTACGTGACGTCATCCGATATCTGCGCCGTGAGAAGGCGCCATTCATACTGATCACCGCGAACGATGTCCGCGTTGCCGGCTTGCAGGATGAATTGAAAGACCTTCTCAGCAAACGGCCCTGCCCAGGACGATTCGATCCCGACATCGATCCAACGCTCTGGGACCCACGCAACCTCGACCATGCCGACGCGGACCTACTTGAACGGTGGCACCGCGCGCAAGAGGAATGCAACGCACTGATTCGGCGATTGATGAATCGTGATCCTGACTCACTGCTGACAACCACTCCATAACCGGGAGCCGCACATGATCACCTTCGTCAAAGACCACGTTATCTTTCGTAATGAACTTCAATACCGTATTGATAGGCCGCTTCCAACTGGAATTCAACTAGAAAACTGTACGACCGGGGAATTCTCAACGCATGATCTTAGTACGCTTCTACGCGAATATACAGATGGCATCTTGTGCACAGCGACGCAGATGGTGTTACCCCATAAAAAAATCCCATCGAGTGCGCCGCCATCGTCCCCTTCCGCAGAGTTTCAAAAATCCCAGGCGGCGCGAATCGACTCGCGGCGACGCATTGACTACATCGTCCGACTGAGCGAACAATGCGCATTCGTCGGCACGAAAGCAAACCTGATAAAGGCAATTGAAGAAGTCAGCCGCGCGCGGAATGAAGAAAGACCACCGCATATCACGACTGTCTATCGTTGGCACAGGGGCTTTTTGATCGCACAGAAAGACATTCGCGCGATGTTTTCGAAAATCGAAATGCGCGGCGGAAAAAACCGCTCGCGACTCGCCCCCGAAGTCGAAGCGATTATCGATGAGAAAATCGAAGCGATCTTTCTAAAGCAGAAGTCCAGTTCGGCCGAAGAGGTACATGATGCTGTATTTCTTTCGGTTCAGAAAATAAATACGATGCGGATCGAGGGCGAGTGGCTGAAAATGCCAGGCCTTCGCACGATTCAGCGCAGAATTAGCCGTCTCTATGGCTTCGACGTAGCCGTAGCGCGCTATGGGCAGACCGAAGCAGAACGGCGGTTTGGCGCGACACTCGTATCGCGCCGTGTTAGAAAAATACTGGAACTGGTCGAGATCGACCACACGCCGGTGGATCTTATGGTGGTCAATGAGGATCGGGTCGTTATCGGTCGTCCGACGATTACGCTCGTTATAGACAGATATTCTCGTTGTGTTCTGGGTTTTCATCTTTCCCTCTCTGGACATGGAACGCCCGCTGTCTTCGAGGCACTCCGTCACGCACTACTACCCAAAACCTACATGAAGGACCAATATCCCGATTTGAATCTGGAATGGGAGTGCTATGGCTGGTTCGAGAGGCTACTGATGGACAACGGCGCAGAATTTCATGCATTTGCCGTCGTTGACGCCATGCTCAACCTAGGCATCCTCTCGGAGTTTGCTGGCTCCCGTGAACCTAACGACAAACCATTCGTAGAACGACTCAATCGGACATTTAACTATTCGTTTATTCACCGGTTGCCGGGAACGACCCTCTCGAAACTCCATAAACGTATCGGCTTCAAGGCCGAAGACGACGCATGTATTACTCTCGCCGAGCTGGACCGGATGATCCACGCGTGGATCCTTGGCTACTATCATCTGCGGCCACACTTGGGGCTCGGCAGGCGCGCACCCATTGATGTGTGGCGTGAAAGTGCCGCAGCACATCCGCCCCAACTCAAAGCCAACGCTAAAGATGTGGACATCGAATTTTCTGAAGTCACCACCTCGTGCGTCCAACACTACGGCATCGATTTGAATACCCACCGCTACGCTTCGGTGCAATTGTCCAATCTCCGCCGCATGCTGCCTTCCAATAACAACAGCGTCGACGTGAAATGGCCCCGGCACGATATGGGATACATCCATGTCTGGGATCCCTTCGAGAAGATATATTTCAAGGTGCCCAACGTAGACGACGGCTATGCAGGCTTGACGCTAGAACAGGCAAAAGCTGCGAAAAAAATCCTCAAAACAAACGATAGCTACAAGCGCGTTCGTGCCGAAGCAGCCGACGTCGTGCGCGAAATGGTGGCAAACGCTGCCGTAGACAAGAAGCTGCAGAACCGGCGCAAGGGAGCGCGATTCGAGAATAAGAGCAGTAAGGGATTGCATCGACCGTCCTCTGCAGCGCCTCCGTTCGAACCGCAGCACAATGCCGAACCAGCACTGCCGCACGCCAGCAAAGATATTGACGGCTACGAATTTGAAACGATTGGCCCTGCTGATGGAGGCGCTCATGGAAAATAAAGCAGCAGCCGCGACTATTATCGCAAAGATCTCCCGTTCATTTATACGTTTTCCTCACGTCCAGTATTTGCTCAAAAGAATGCAGGAAATACTTGAACGAGAATGGGTTAACGAGGAAGCCGACAGTCTTTTCTTGCCAGGAGAGTCAGGTGTTGGAAAATCCACGCTGCTGACAAAGTTCTGCAATATGTACCCGCCAATCGTACATGACGAATTCACGGAGATACCGGTCTTGTACGCCAGGGTTCCAGCACAGGGGACTCCTCTCTCTCTTGCGGGCGCCATGCTACTCGAAATGGGATCCCCATTTTGGAACGTGGGAAAGATCGAGGACCGGCGTTATCAGCTTGTATGTTTGATTCGAAAATGTAAGGTCAGGTTAATCATCCTAGATGAAGTGAATCACGTGACCGACAAAAATGGATCAAAAACCCACCACTACACTGGAGACTGGTTAAAAGAGCTTTTCGAGGAATTGAAAATTCCTGTTGTTCTAGCTGGTACGCCCAGTTCTGACCGGTTATTGCATACCAATAAGCAATTGCGGACCCGCTTCCGCGAAATCATCCCTATCATGCAATTTTCCTTGACAAACAAATCTGCACAAGACGAATGCGAGAAGATGATGAAAACCTTCAGCAATATGATCACTGGAGTGTCAAAAGTCGACATAACGCAGGGCCCTTTGCTGAGTTCAATGATCTTTGCTACGGCTGGTCAACTACGCGACATACGCCGCCTACTCGTCAAAACGGTAGTTCTGGCATTCGAGCATTCGCCTCCTAAAATTACAGTACCAATCCTCGCCCAGGCATTTCGGCAAGCCATTTATCGTGGGGCTCCCGACAAGCGCAATCCTTTTTGCAAAGAATTCGATGGAATTCCGCTAATCAAACCGGGCGAGCCCTTCGCTCCTGAGGAGAAATAAGTCTATGGTACCGACAACTGCTCAAATCGCATGGCCTCCAATTCGCCCGAGAAGACAAGCTGATGAATGGATCGAGACGTATCTGGTGCGCATCGCCCGTGCAAACGGTCGGCGTTCCCCGACAACGGACGACATCAGCCGCCTACGGCGCATTCCAGACCAGGCTAAATTCGAAACCGGACTTGACGCTCGCGGGTATCTTTCCAGTCTACCCGCCTGGGCAAAGAAAAAGTTCGGCTCCCCCATTCGCTACTGTCCGGCCTGCTTCCAGGACGAGCGAATCGTGCGGGCACGCTGGCGGCTCACTAAGTTTGAAATGTGCACAGTCCATCATATTCACCTAAAAAAAGGATTGGTCGAGCCCGCGATTTCAGTCGAGGTGAATTACCCAACAGCGATACGGTTAAATGACGTCAGCGACGCCCAGCTCTGGGATGGTGCAACTTGTCCCTTGCCGGCGGAGAGAGATCACGCGCTAAATATATGGGAAGCCTTCGAACGCAACGCGATGAACCAGGAACCACAAGCGGCACGTGAGCCCCTCGCCTGGGCTATCGTGGCAGAACAACTATTAGATGCAGTGACGAGCTGTGCGGAAGGGCCTGAGGCACCACTGCAAGGGGAAGCTCGGCTGAGCCATGGAGCACGGTGGCTCAATCAGGCCAGCCTGACGCTGACGGCCTCGCAAGACAGCATCGTGAATTTTCTCATTTCCATCAAGACCCATCGAGAGCGCCGCGCAGCTGCTCGCTGCCTCTCCGATATGATCAAGGAGGGCGAACGCAGCACCACGCTTCTCAATGCTCTCCCACTGCAATACCTGCACGACAGATTGATCGCAATGGCCCCTGAAACGTACTGTCCAGTTGCGCAGGGAGCACTGCCCCTCAGTTTTCAGCCGGACGGCTACGTCAGCCTCAATTATGCAGAGGGCATGTTGGGACGCGATACCAACTTTGTTCACCACCTGGTTCGTGCCAATTTTTTTGAACGCGTACAGAAGGTGCGATTTGGACACCGGGTATTTTTCTTTGTGGCACGGACAGAAATCGAGGGCTGCCGGCGCTGGCTGAGCGATTGCATGACACCGACGCAATTGAAGCAGCACTGGGACATCAGCCATTCGGTGTATTTGGCGCTGCGAAAGCGTGGGATACTGCGTCCGTTCGTGATCGGCCCCTGGGCGTTTCATCGCATGGAAGACATTACATCACTGTCGATCAAATTGGAAAGCGCCGCGCGCCTTCTTACGGACAGACCAAAGCGCCTACTGCCTCTGTTCGGCAGCTGGCTACTTGGCCATGGTTCAGCGATGTCGGTGTTCTCTGCACTGCTTGATGAAATTTTGGACGGACGCGTCGCATTATTTCGGGACCGCAGTCAGTTGGGGCTATCGGCATACTACGTGGATGTCGCCGCAGGCGTTCGTGCTCGGGAAATAACGTACGGCCTACGCAGCGAAAACCGTCTGCATCGAAATGGAGGCAGTCAACTCAGATTGTTCGACTCTCTATGCTGATCAATCCGGGGCGGACCAAGAAAACGGACGACAGGCCAGGGCGGCACCTCGACCTGCATGCCCTTCTCGTCCGGCCATCGATGCAGCCAGGTGAGAGCAACCGTGGATACCGGCTTCGACTTGCCCATGCAAATGGACTCGCTTCTCCGTCCTGGCTACTCCGTGTGACCGGGCTGGGAAACCCATCCGCCCACGGCGGGCACGTTAGATGGTGTCCGCTATGCCTGGAGCAGGAGCACTGCGTCTGGTTCCGCGCGTGGAGCACTGGTACGCCGATCTGCCTGCAACATCAGTGCTGGCTTGCCGATACCTGCGGAAGATGCAATCGATCGTTGACCTGGCGTAGCGCACGATACCTGTCGTGTTACTGCGGTACGCCATTAGCCGAAGTGATCGCCCCGGTCCTTTCCGCGGAACTGGTGATGCTCGGCATCTCAACCAATACCTGCCAGTCGTCTGCGTGGTGGGCAGTACTTCCTATCGAGCGTCGCTGGAAGCTAGCCCATTTTCTCGGGGCCCTGCATACCTACGGTCTGCACGGAAAGCCCTTGAAGAAGGCGTCGGTCGCGTCGGTAGACCATGCGCGCGGCATGATCAACAGCGGCGCCGAAATCGTGCTCGGCGAGGAGTCAGCTTTCCATGCGCTGCTGCGCCGTATCCGCATGGATCCTGCCGCAGGAATATCAGTTCAACTATTAAAGGAAGCCTTCCCTACTCTCCTCGAAAGAATGAGACGGCAACTATCCGCATTGGAAAACGACGTATTGCTCACCTGGGTCCGCTCGTTTCTGCTTAAGAATGCAGGCCGCGATGTGACAATCTCCTGGAAAAGAAGCGGGGCAACTGTCAGCGCGGCGGAATGTGCCCGGCACCTTAACGTTCGCGTAGAGCGGCTTCCGGCTATATTGTCGTTACACGGCTTCGTGCCGAAGACTCGCCGGACAACGACAGGCCGAATGATGCTGACCGTAGCACCGCAGACTGTCATGGAAATTCAAGACTGCATATCAAAGACGCTGTCCCGGCGCTATGTGTCAACGATGTACGGGTTGTCTCCTTCGAGGCTGGCCTTATTGGTAGAAGCTGGATTGATTCGAGGTATTGATCAGAAGGTTGATACTAGCTCAGTTGCCGACTTGCTCGGCCGCATGTCGTTTGCATCTGTCACGGAAACGTCAACAGACCTTCTGGATCTGATTCCCCTTGACCAATTGCTGCGAACGCTTGTTCCCTTGCCGCTAACCGTGACATTCTTCAGAGCCATACTGGCTGGTGAAATCAGATGCCAGAGATTGGCCCCCCAAGGTAACCACCTAAGGGATCTACTCGCTTCCCGATTCAATACACAGGCTCTCCTCGGAGTTGCGCAGAAAGTCACGGGCGAATATATCTCCCTACCAGATGCAGCCGGGCGGCTAAAACTAAAACAAGAAGTCATCTATCACCTGGTAAAGCGTGGTGTGATCCAGGCAGTGCAAAAACGAGTCGGCAGACGGTTTGCACGATTTATCCAGATGAGGGAGCTCTCTCGATTCTGTGAAGAAGTCGAGCCCCTTGTTTACGCCGCGTCTCGACATGGGGTCAGCCGCCAAGCAGCATTAAATTGGGCAAAGGCAACTGGACAGAAAATCGTGTCTGGCCCAAGTATCGACGGCGGACGGCAGTACTTTATCCTGAAATCGAACCAGTCGCATACGGCGGATATTCTTACCAATGCGCCGCATTGATGTGCACGAAAAAAGTGGCCCCATTCGGCCTCAAGTATGGCATCGATGGATACGATACACCATCAGGATTTGTCTTTCGGAAGTTTTGTATTCAGGAATGCTAATACGGGAAGGCCCCAGTACATTGACCACGCCGCCTAGATCGGACATTGGCTTTGCGTCGGCCGAAAAGCGAATAGTTATTACACCGGCCGGTTCTTTCGTACCAAGTACCGATGTTGCATGCCTCGACTTGTCTCTCGCACGTCGCGCTGCAGATCAACTCTTCCTGCGCGCGCTCTGCGTCGGTGCGGTATCGAATACGGCTGCCACAAGGAAGACCTGATCCTTTTCGTCAAGAACACACAAAAGCTATTTAAATTGCTGCGCTAAAAAAAATCCTATTGATCAAGTGAAACCGTCTGCACAATGATCTCGAATTCCGAAAATATTTCAGGCTGTCGCTGGCTGAGGTAACGTGACACTGCCTCATTTTCGAGTAATTTCGCCAGATACCCTTTTGCCAGAACCAGGTGCAAAACATCCTCGCCGTAAGTCTGTTCAACCGTCTTGTATTGCACCTGCAAGTTGCTCATCTCGCGCTCCATCTTGGAAATCTGCTCTTGCGAGACTCCAGACATCCGTTGTGGCTTCTTGCCGTCCACAAGCATCGGCGCTGGAGTCGCAACGAGCATTGCTTCGGCATAGGCCACAGTGATGTTATTGGCTGAAACCATGAGTTCGACACATTCGACTTGACGAGTGGGTTTCATCTTGCGCAGAACCCGTGAAATTTCCGTGGAAAACTGTCGATCTGCAAGCAGCTCCGCTGCTTCTGGGCAAATTCCATTAAGAAGCCTAAGCTTCTTGTTGATTTGGCTGACATCAACGCTAAGGGCCTTAGCCAGACGCTGCGGAGTGACGCCACGCTCGATCGCTCGGCGGATCATAAAATGCTCCTGCACCGTCGACAACCGGTTGACGCGACTGTTGTAAGTATAGCTTTCGTCGTCAGTGGCCACTAAGCAGCATGCCTCGGTGCAGTTCAACTGCTGCAAAGCGAGCAAGCGCAAATGCCCGTCAAGTAAGACATAGCGATCGGATTGGCTCGCCCCCGGCTCTGGCACAACCGACAGCGGCTCGATCAAACCAATTTCTTCGATGGACGCGCGAATCTGCTCAAACTTGCGGGACGTGATTGATTCAGGCGGTACTTTTCGCGACAGTAGAATATGGTCTATCGGAACATGGAGCGGCTCAGGAATAAAGCCGAGTTTGACGTTGCTCATGCTGCGTGCCCCATAGGCCAGACACGTTCAGAGAGATACTTCGGCAAGGTATCAAGCCCCTCTGCGCGAAGAAGCGTAGTGAAATTCTCATCTACCAATAACTGGCGCAAGGCACCCGTCACAAATAGCAGGCGCTGCTGCGCAAATTCGGCCTTCTTCACCATTAACTTCTGCCGAGCCACTTCTTTCTGATAAGTCCTGATCAGACTCGACGTAGTGACATCCACCCTCCGGCGCCGCGTACCGGTAGATACGGATGGGCCCAAGACTTGTCGATTTTCGATGACCTTTCTGGCCTGTAGCAACTGCTGGCCGCGCAACGCACCGGACTCGTAGGCGTTCTGTAACGCGACCTGAACTGCCGCGTTATCGTCGCCCACATCAACGATCGTCAGCGCCGCCGTCAAAGGAATGCGCCCCTTGGCCACCGCCACCAACAGCCGTTCCTCACCATTTTTTAACAGCGACAGAATGCCATTTACGTACTCAGGCCTGAGACCTGTCTTTGCAGCGATTGCCTTCTTGTCGTACCCCTGCTTTCGCAGTTGCTCAATGCCTTGCATGGCCTCCAAAGGTTTGTAGCGGCGGCGTGCAATATTTTCGGTAAGGTTCATGATGAGGGCACCCTCATCATCTACGGCTACAACCAAAGCTGGAATGGTCGTTTCACCCAATGCTCTGAAAGCCTTTACTCGCCCCTCGCCGCATATAAGCATGTAGCGTTCACTGCCATCCGACCTTTTTCTCATCGTCACGGTGATCGGCTTTTTTAGACCAATTGCCTTTATGTTTGCAACGATTTCCTCGAAAACACGCGTGTTGCGCTCCCTGGGATTCAATGTTTCAATCAGGTCGATTGGAATCATCCGCATTTCACTGGGCCACTGTTCCATGTTCAGGCAGCCTTTCTTACGCGAGCGCGTTCAGCCATGCTGTACAGATAGTCAAGAGAGTCGAAGTGATAGGCCTCAAATTCAATGGGGTTGCTCTCCTTCAAGCGTATCCGGCCGTAATCGAAATCCAAACGTGGAAGCAGGTAGTAGTCAAGGGCATTTCGGTTTGTCCGATCGAGTCGTACCGCGACCGTGATGTCCGGCGCTAAGCTAGTGTCAAATCGGATCTTCCAGGAATACCGACCGGCGCCGTGCTCCTGACAGCGAGCCAGAACCAGGGAGACACTGAATTCATCGTTTAGCGTCAGCATGTCCGTCGCTGGATCCCGAACCACTAACCCGCCCAGTTCGGCAATTGATCGCTCGACCTGCACAACGATTTCCGGATGATAGAGTCGCAAGAATCTGTTGGCCTCAAGATAGCGGTAATCCCGGTCTGGAGAAAAACCAACCGTCTGATATGCCTGCAGCAAGCTACCAAAACGGTGTGAATAGACCGCGGTCGAAGGCATGCCCTCGGTTTCATTAATCACTAGGCCAGAGAGGAAGCCGCGATGCTGATAGAGGTTGCGAAGGCGCCTGATCAGCTCGTCATCTGTGTAGCGCCGCGCACGAGCCTGCATGATGCCGCGCACCGTGTAAAACACTTCGCTAGGTACGATGGGATCGAAGGCATTCTCCTTACGCACCCACATTTCCTGTGTATTGACTACCCGCAGCTTCTTGAGCTTGAAGGAGGTACGGTTATATACGTTGTGGCCGATGTACTTTTCATTCGTCAGCACCTCGTGGACTGTGGCCCGCGTCCAGGAGCGGCCTAAGTCGGTCTTGAGTTCCAGTTCATTCAGCCGTCCCGCTATTTCGGATTCCACCAGGCTGTCGTCAATAAACCAACGATACATCTGATTGACCGTGTTCACCTCCTCCTCCGGCCCGGACACCAAAATGACGCGGTCGGTTTGCAAGCTCTTGTGTTCGCCGCGGGTGAGCTCGGTTTTCAAGCACCCATGTTGATCAATCAAAACCCTGCGTAGTCCATATCCGGCAGGCCCACCCTGGCGAAATCCCAGCTCAATCAGCCGACATTGGCCTGCGAACACTTTGGCTGACAGCTCACGACTGTATTCGCCTGCCATAGCTCGCTTCACGCCTTTCACTATCGTGGACACCGGCGACCCGTCGTTTTCGAACTGCTCGGCGCAATAGACCACTTGGATGCCAGCCCGACGGCAACGGTACTCGTAGTAGGCGCTTTCATCGGCATCCTGAAAGCGGCCCCAACGACTGACGTCGTACACCAGAATCATTTGGAACTCGTTGGATCCGCTTTCGACATCGCGAAGCAACTGCTGCAGCGCCTCGCGTCCGTCAATGCGCAGGCCACTCTTGCCGGCGTCGGTATAGGTGCGAATGACTTCGATTCCCCTCTGAGTCGCGTACTCGCGAATTTTGGAGGCCTGGTTTTCTGTGGAGTACTGCTGGTGCTCGGTCGACATACGAACGTATTCCACGGCCCGCATACCTAAACGCGGCTTTGCTTCGACATCACTGAACTGGTCTTTTAACATGGTCGTCAATCACCAAGACTGTTGATACGTCTTTCCGGAGTCAATCTCAAATCGGCTCGTCGGGACAAGGCGTTAAGCTCAAGATAGCAGCTCTCGAGCGTGACACCGAACACGTCATCTCTTTGCAACGGTAAGATTTTTCGCCAATGAGTGGGACAGCACTCTCAATTCCACCGTCCACACATCCATCTTTGCAACGCCGGTCTCCGCGACGAGCTTCATGTGATAGATGCCTGAAGATATCCTGGGAAGTGGATTTGACACGTCCATCTTTGCAACGGCCCGGTCTTCACGGCCGGCGGCATGCACACGACGAGCGCGTTGCATTTCGCGGTTTTGCTCGACATAATCCGGATGCGCAGCGCGATAATTTTTCCAGTAGTCGATGTTACGGTTGTTCCACGCCTGCTGGGCTCGAGCTTGGTTGTCGGCGTAGTCCGGATCATTCTTGCGCTTGTCACGTTGCCACCGAAGTCGACGGATCCGCTGACAATCCGGATTAGAGCAATAGACTTGGTTCGGCGTTTGCGAGCGAGCCTGAAAGCGCTGACCGCATGCCTCACAGTGCTTGGTTTGCATTGATGTTCTCCATGCCAGTGCATGACATGAAGAATGTGCGAGCGAGCGCATTTTTCAACCAAGATTTTTCTGTTCGTTGCACTAGGTCGTTCGGCTGATGCCACCGCATCGTCCTGGCGACGTCCTCAATCTGCGCAGTACGTCCTTGCTGCGCTTTACACCACCATCGCGATTTTTTAAGCTCGTTTCAGACGACCAGCAGCAGATCTGGTCATGCCTACGCTCCTCCGATCCGAACTGCAAACGACGCCAAAGTTTGAGGTGCACAAACTTTGGCGCCGATGTAGGTCAGTAGCGCTAAGTATGACCCGCCCAGTTTCCTCACTTTGACATCAACTCAGATAAGTCGTTGATTTTTGGCTGAAGCAGTTGCACGAACTATGGCGCCCTTCGCGTGTCGTAACCATTTTTATTGGCGACTCCATGAGTTCCTCACTGATTATTAATCTCGCGCCCACGGGCATAGTGCCGACCCGAGCCGATTCACCACTGGTGCCGCTGACCATTGAGAGCATCG
>Ga0105856_1000379_pt1 | contig 23742 bp, 22 predicted proteins | sample OrgsoiDNA_201060_FD_89681 | JGI IMG/M metagenome (GOLD analysis project Ga0105856, IMG submission 89681) | Permafrost soil microbial communities from the Arctic, to analyse light accelerated degradation of dissolved organic matter (DOM) -... | ecosystem: Environmental > Terrestrial > Soil >...
TAATATCTTGCATGGGGTGTAGCAACTCCCGTCTGTTGGGGGAAAATTCAAGGCTTGAGAGTATACCTGCGCGCTGCGGCAAATACAGCCAGTAAGCATCTCCTATTGCCACAAACTGCGGCATATCCCGAAAAATTAACACGCATTTATCCCAGATGTTAATCCATAGAATGCCCAAGTTTGATCTCTCAGGGCTATTTGTGTTTCCGCACTGGAGTAAAATCGCCCCGCAAAAGTGGGAATAGCCGCGCCAGTTGCTTCTTTGAACGGGCAAATAACCGGCGAGCCTATTCAGCATTTCTTCTTTTAATGAGGTCATTTGACATGTCGAGCAACAAAAAACCTATGGTACTGGTCATTCTGGATGGTTACGGACACCGCGAAGAACAGCAGGACAACGCTATTTTGAATGCAAAAACACCGGTGATGGATAACCTTTGGAAAACATACCCGCACACGCTGATTGCGGCATCTGGGCTGGATGTCGGTTTGCCAGACGGTCAAATGGGCAACTCCGAAGTGGGCCATGTTAATTTGGGCGCTGGCCGTATCGTTTATCAAGACCTGACCCGCCTTGATAAAGAGATCAAAGAGGGCGATTTCTTCGAAAATGCCGTTCTGGCGGCCGCCGTTGACCGCGCCGTTAGCGCAGGCAAAGCGGTGCATATTATGGGCCTGCTCTCAGCCGGCGGTGTGCATAGCCACGAAGATCACATCATGGCGATGGTCGAGATGGCACATCGTCGTGGTGCAAAAGCCATTTATTTGCATGCTTTTCTCGACGGCCGTGACACCCCGCCGCGAAGCGCAGAAAGCGCATTAAAACGCTTTAGTGACAAATTCCAGCAAATGGGTACCGGCAGAATTGCGTCTATCATTGGCCGCTATTATGCAATGGACCGCGATAACCGCTGGGACCGCGTCCAGTTAGCCTATGATTTGATGTCTCAGGCCACAGGCGCGTTAACCGTGGATAACGCGCTGGCGGGGCTGGAAGCCGCCTATGCCCGTGACGAAAATGATGAATTCGTGAAACCGACGGTGGTGCGTGCCCCAGGCGAAGCAGAAGCGTCAATGGAGGATGGCGACGCCCTCATTTTCATGAACTTCCGTGCCGATCGTGCCCGTGAAATTACCCGTGCCTTCATCAGCCCCGACTTTGACGGTTTTACACGCGAAAAAGTGATTAACTTCGGCGATTTCGTCATGCTGACCGAATATGCTGCCGACATCGATGCAGAATGCGCTTACCCACCCGCTTCGTTGAAAAACACCTTGGGCGAATGGTTGATGGCGCATGACAAAACCCAACTGCGCATCTCCGAAACCGAAAAATATGCGCATGTGACCTTCTTCTTTAATGGCGGTATGGAACAACCTTTCGAAGGGGAAGATCGCATTCTGATTAAATCACCAAATGTTGCGACCTATGATTTGCAACCGGAAATGAGCTCGGCAGAACTGACGGACAAACTATTGACCGCCATTGCCAGCGGCAAATATGACACCATCATTTGTAATTACCCGAACGGTGATATGGTGGGCCATACCGGTATTTATGATGCGGCGGTCAAAGCGGTTGAAACGCTCGATGACTGTATCGCCAAAGTTGTCGCGGCGGTAACACAGGTTGGCGGCCAACTCCTGGTGACGGCTGACCACGGCAATGCGGAGCAAATGCGTGATCCGGCAACCGGTCAGGCACATACAGCGCACACTAGCCTGCCCGTTCCCCTGATTTATATCGGTGGCAACGCAGAGGTGGTCGAAGGCGGCAAATTGTCCGACATCGCGCCAACCATGCTGTCGTTGATGGGCATGGATATCCCGCAAGAAATGAGCGGAAAACCGTTATTTATCGCTCAATAATGGGCGGTGAAAAACCAAATCCTTTGCGCTGAATAAAACGATTTATCGCCGAAGCAACTTGAAGGATGGCAGTAATACACTAAGGTTTTAAGGCGCATCAGCCTCCGCTGATGCGCCTTTTTTGTTTGTGCATCAGGTTGTTGATTAGTGGTACGATAACCTGAAGGACAGCCAGATTGTCTATCATCCACGGTCGGCAAGCAGGAAAAAGTTTGAGCAAATTCATCCATTTCAGCGCAGTGAAAAAACGTCTTTCTTCTAAAGAAAAGGCGAAGTCTTGGATCCCGGCGTCAGCATTTTTGCTCTGCGCCTCTTTGCTCGTTCCGCCATTTTCGGCCCACGCTGATGACAATAAAGACCAGCTAAAAACGTTGCAGCAAAGCATCGCCGAAAAAGAAAAAAGTGTTAAACAGCAAAAGCAGCAACGCAGTTCCTTGCAGGATCAACTGCAAGCGCAGGAAAAAATTATCGCGTCCGCCAGCCGTGGATTACGCGACACTCAATCTAGCCTCGCGTCACTGAACAAAGATATTTCCGGTTTAAATACCTCGATAGATAAACTGCAAAAACAACAGAAAAGTCAGGAAACCATTCTGGCAAAACAGTTGGATGCCGCTTTTCGTGTCGGCCAGCACAGTGGTTTACAACTGCTGCTCAGTGGCGAAGAAAGCGAGCGCAGCGAGAGGATCCTCGCCTATTTCAGTTACTTTAACCAAGCGCGCCAAAAGTCTATCGAAGAACTTAAGCAAACTCGCGCCACGCTGGCTTCTCAACGCGTGACGTTGCAGTCAAAGCTTACCCAGCAGAAAAGCGTGCTGAGCGAACAACAAACGCAACAGCAAAAGCTTGAACAGGCACGTTCGGCCCGTAAACAAACGCTAAGTTCTCTAGAAAGTTCATTGCAAAAAGATGAACAAAGTCTGAGCGAATTGCGCGCCAATGAAACGCGTCTGCGAGATAAAATTGCCGCGGCAGAACGCGCCGCCCGCGCACGAGCCGAAAAAGAAGCCAAAGAAGCGGCAGCCATTCGCGCCAAAGAGCAGCAAGCGAAGAAAAAAGGCTCGACCTACAAACCCACTCAGGGCGAACAGGCCTTGGTGTCACGGACGGGTGGGCTGGGTCGTCCGTCAGGTCAGGATATGTGGCCGGTTCGCGGTGCCGTTTTACATCGCTTTGGCGAACAGTTGCAGGGTGAACTACGCTGGAAAGGCATCGTGATTTCCGCCCGTGAAGGCAGTGAAGTCAAAGCCGTTGCCGATGGCCGCGTATTACTCGCCGACTGGCTGCAAGGCTATGGTTTAGTGGTGGTTATCGAACACGGTAAAGGCGATATGAGCCTGTATGGATACAACCAAAGCGCGCTGGTGAACGTGGGCGACCAGGTTAAATCCGGTCAGGCCATTGCATTAGTGGGCACCAGCGGAGGTCAGGGCCAGCCATCGCTGTATTTCGAAATTCGTCGTCAGGGCCAGGCCGTTAACCCACAGCCGTGGTTGGGAAGATAGCATTGCGATATAAAAAGTCAGTTTTAGCCGCACTCTGCGGCAGCGTTCTGTTTGCCTGTCAGGCTCAGGCAGCCAAGTTAGCCATTCTTATCGATGATTTTGGTTACCGTCAGCAAAATGAAAATCAGGTGTTGCAGATGCCCAAAGCGGTCTCCATCGCGATTTTCCCTAATGCCCCAGACTCGCGCATCATGATGGAGAAAGCCCATCGGCAAGGCCGCGAAATTCTGATCCACCTGCCGATGGCCCCGCTTAGTAAACAACCGCTGGAAAAAGACACGCTGACGCCGTCCATGAGCAGCGAGGAAGTGAAACGCATTGTCGATAACGCCATTGCCAATATTCCTTACGCCGTCGGCATTAACAACCATATGGGCAGTGCAATGACCTCGAGTTTGCCCGGTATGGAAAAAGTCATGCAGGCGATGAACTCGCACAGCCTGTTTTTCCTCGACAGTATGACCATTGGCAATTCGAAATCGGTGCAAGCTGCGGCAGGAACCCGCGTCAAAGTGATCAAGCGTAATGTCTTTTTAGACGACGTGCAGAATGAGGCGGAGATCCGTCGTCAGTTCGAACGCGCGATAGCGCTGGCACGTCGTAATGGTTCTGCCATCGCTATCGGCCATCCACACCCGACAACGGTGCGCGTTTTACAGCAAATGTTGCCAAATTTGCCGTCGGATATCGTGCTGGTGCGGCCAAGTGATTTACTCAATGAGCCGACGCGCAGTACACAGCCGGGCAAAACGCCAACGACGGTCGCACCGCCGAAAACCGCCTTCAAAGGGGTACGCCTGTGCACGGTTAAACGGCCGGTTGCGCCAGTTTATGCAGACGCTATGTTTAAGGTTATTGGCGAAAGCGTTGCCCAGTCGCCGGTGGTCACCTTTGTTGGACGCACGTGGAACACGTGGTTCGACAGCAAAAAGTAAGCCGTTCCATTTTCACAAAAGCAAAAGGCCAGCAGATGCTGGCCTTTTGCTTTATCCGGCTATCGGGATAATGAAAAAAAATTAATCCCAGTTTAAAATCACTTTGCCCGACTGCCCAGACCGCATGGCATCAAAGCCTTTCTGGAATTCATCAATCGAGAAATGGTGGGTAATTAATGGCGTGAGATCTAAACCGGATTGAATCAGTGCCGCCATTTTGTACCACGTCTCGAACATCTCACGACCATAAATTCCTTTGATAAACAGCCCTTTGAAGATCACCTGATTCCAGTCTATCGACATGTCCGACGGCGGAATGCCCAGCAGCGCAATGCGCCCACCGTGGTTCATGGCATTGAGCATGGTACGAAAAGCAGGCGGTGCGCCCGACATTTCTAGACCGACGTCAAACCCTTCGGTCATTCCCAACTCAGCCATTACCTGCTCGAGGTTTTCATTCTTCACGTTCACCGCGCGGGTCACGCCCATTTTACGCGCCAGATCTAGCCGGTATTCGTTCATATCGGTGATGACAACGTGCCGGGCACCGACATGTTTACAAATGGCGGCCGCCATAATCCCAATCGGACCAGCACCGCAGATCAGCACATCTTCCCCGACCAAATCGAAAGAAAGCGCAGTGTGGACAGCGTTCCCCAGAGGGTCAAAAATAGCCGCTAAATCGTCAGAAATATTGTCGGGAATTTTGAAAGCATTGAACGCCGGCAGGACCAGATATTCAGCAAACGCGCCCGGTCGGTTAACACCAACGCCCTGCGTATTGCGGCACAAATGTGTGCGGCCGCCACGGCAGTTTCGGCAATGCCCACAGGTAATATGACCTTCGCCAGAAACGCGATCACCTAACGAAAAACCTTTCACTTCCTGACCAATACCCACCACTTCGCCGACATATTCATGGCCGACGACCATCGGAACCGGAATGGTTTTTTGCGACCATTCATCCCAGTTATAAATGTGAACATCTGTGCCGCAAATGGCGGTTTTGCGAATTTTAATCAACAGATCGTTATGACCTAATTCAGGCACGAGCGCATCCGTCATCCAGATGCCTTCTTCACGTTTTAATTTTGCTAACGCTTTCATGCAGGTTCCTCAGGCAATCACGCCAAGCTTTTTACCAATACGGGTAAAGGCGTCCACCGCCTGTTCGATTTGTTCAGTGCTGTGTGCGGCAGACATCTGGGTGCGAATACGTGCCTGCCCTTTTGGCACCACCGGGAAGAAGAAACCGGTGACGTAGATACCTTCATGTTGCAGCGCGGAGGCAAACTCCTGGGCAAGTTTTGCCTCACCCAGCATCACAGGAATGATCGCATGATCGGCACCCGCCAGCGTGAACCCCGCCGCCGTCATTTTTTCACGGAACAGTTGCGCATTGCTCATCAGTTTTTGACGCAGTTCACTTCCCTGCTCCAGGATCGACAGCACTTTCAGTGAGGCAGAGACAATCGACGGCGCGAGGGAGTTAGAGAAAAGGTAGGGACGAGAGCGCTGACGCAACCAGTCGACCACCTCTTTGCGCCCAGCGGTATAACCGCCCGACGCGCCGCCCAGCGCCTTACCCAGCGTGCCGGTGATGATGTCAACGCGACCGATCACATCACAATATTCATGCGTGCCGCGCCCGTGTTCGCCGACAAAACCCACCGCATGGGAATCATCCACCATTACCAGTGCGTCGTAACGCTCAGCCAGATCACAAATTCCGTTCAGGTTGGCAATCACACCGTCCATTGAAAACACACCGTCAGTCGCGATCATGATATGTCGCGCGCCGTCGGCTTTGGCCTTTTCAAGACAGGTTTCCAGTTCGGTCAGGTCGTTATTGGCGTAGCGATAGCGCTTAGCTTTGCACAAACGGACGCCGTCAATAATCGACGCATGATTCAACGCGTCAGAGATAATCGCATCTTCAGCACCGAGCAGCGTTTCAAATAACCCGCCGTTGGCATCAAAGCAGGATGAATAAAGAATGGCGTCGTCCATGCAGAGAAAATCTGCCAGACGGTTTTCCAGTTCCTTGTGCGTATCTTGTGTCCCACAGATAAAACGCACCGATGCCATGCCAAAACCATGGCTATCCAGACCCGCTTTCGCTGCCGCGATAAGTTCAGGATGGTTAGCTAAGCCGAGGTAATTGTTGGCGCAAAAATTGATGACCGGTCGGCCGCCGGCCACGGTAATTGTCGCCTGCTGAGCGGAAGTCAAAATACGCTCTTCTTTAAACAGGCCGTCAGCACGTGCCTGATCCAGTTCTTCTTCTAGCTGGCGGTAAAATGAAGCGGACATAACGCTATCTCCTGAAAATGACTCATTCGGTAGATACATTACTAATCCCTCTGAGGAATAACGAGTTAACCTGTCAGAATTTGTCTATTTTGCAGCATACTTCACGCCTTAAGCGCTGATACACAAGAATCCGACTTATCGGATAGCTTCCCAATGTGACCGGCATAATGAAGTGTTATGATATTCCCAACTTTATAAATCATGCATAGTGCGTGGTTTTCTAAATAATTAAAGGTGAGTCCCATGATAATCGTCACTGGCGGCGCTGGTTTTATCGGCAGCAACATCATTAAATCGCTTAATGATATGGGATATCGCGATATTCTCGTGGTCGATAACCTGAAGGACGGCACCAAGTTCGTCAATTTAGTCGATCTTGATATTGCCGATTACTGTGACAAAGAAGATTTCATCGCCAGCATTGTGGCCGGTGATGATCTCGGTGAGATCGATGCCATTTTCCACGAAGGTGCCTGTTCATCCACCACCGAGTGGGATGGCAAGTACATGATGGATAATAACTATCAGTACTCCAAAGACATTCTGCATTTCTGTCTGGAGCGCGAAATTCCTTTCCTTTACGCCTCTTCCGCCGCCACTTACGGTAGCCAGAGCACCAGCTTTGTTGAAGACCGTAAATACGAACAGCCGCTGAACGTGTATGGCTACTCCAAATTCTTGTTCGACCAGTATGTGCGCGAAATTTTACCGCAGGCTGAGTCGCAGATTTGTGGTTTCCGTTACTTCAACGTTTATGGCCCACGCGAAGGTCATAAAGGCAGCATGGCAAGTGTCGCTTTCCATTTGAACAACCAGATCAATGCCGGCGAAAATCCAAAGCTTTTCGAAGGCAGCGAAGATTTCAAACGTGACTTTATCTACGTCGGTGACGTGGCAGCGGTCAATCTGTGGTTCTGGCAAAAGGGCGTGTCCGGTATTTTCAACTGTGGTACAGGCCGTTCAGAATCCTTCAAAGCTGTCGCAGAAGCGGTGATCACGCATCATAAAACCGGGCAAATCGAAACCATCCCCTTCCCTGAGAAACTGAAAGGCCGCTACCAGTCTTTCACTCAGGCGGATATGTCGGCTCTGCGTGCTGCGGGTTATGACAAACCGTTCAAAACCGTCGCTGAAGGCGTGTCTGAATATATGGCGTGGCTTAACCGCTAACCCTAATATTCAGTGTTGAAAGCGTAAGTAAAGGGAAGAGTACGGAATGAAAATGCTGGTCATTGGCCCGTCTTGGGTGGGCGACATGATGATGTCGCAAAGTCTTTACCGCACCATAAAGGCCATTGAGCCAGCGGCAGAAATTGATGTCATGGCGCCAGCGTGGTGTCGGCCTCTGCTCGACAGGATGCCGGAAGTCAGCCGTGCCTTACCGATGCCGTTAGGACACGGGGCACTGGAATTAGGCGAACGTCGCCGTTTGGGGATGGCCTTGCGCGAAAACCAGTATCAACGTGCCTTCGTTTTGCCTAATTCCTTTAAATCTGCACTGGTGCCGTTTTTTGCCCACATTCCAAAACGTACCGGATGGCGTGGTGAGATGCGTTATGGCTTACTCAATGACCTTCGTGTTCTCGATAAACCTGCCTTTCCCTTAATGGTCCAGCGCTATGCGGCGCTGGCCTATGAGGCAAAAGAAATTCGCACGGCGGCTGACTTACCTCAACCGCTGCTTTGGCCGCAGTTGCAGGTGTCTGACGCCGAAATTGCCGCCGTTAGCGGAGCCTTTGCGCTTTCAACCGAACGACCGGTGATCGGTTTTTGCCCTGGGGCCGAATTCGGTCCGGCTAAGCGCTGGCCACACTTTCATTACGCCACCCTCGCAGAGAAACTGATTGCCGAAGGCTATCAGGTGGTGCTGTTTGGCTCAGCTAAAGATCACCCTGCGGGCGAAGACATTCGTGCTTCGCTAACCGCATCAGCTCAGGCGCTATGCCTTAATTTAGCGGGTAAAACCTCGCTTGATCAGGCCGTTGTCATCATTGCTTCATGTCAGGCTATCGTCAGCAATGATTCTGGCCTGATGCACGTTGCGGCGGCGTTAAACAAACCGTTGGTTGCCCTTTACGGGCCAAGTAGCCCTGATTTCACCCCCCCACTGAGCCAACATGCCAAAGTGATCCGCCTGATAACTGGGTATCACAAGGTGCGTAAAGGCGATGCTGAACAGGGTTATCATCAGAGCCTGATTGATATTCAGCCCGAACAAGTGCATCAGGAATTGTCATTGTTGTTAGCCACAGGGAAGGAATGGTAATGCGGGTATTGATCGTCAAAACGTCCTCGATGGGCGACGTCCTGCACACGCTTCCTGCATTGACCGACGCTATGCAAGCCATTCCCGGTATTACCTTTGACTGGGTCGTGGAAGAAGGCTTTGCGCAGATCCCTGGCTGGCATCCGGCTGTCGACCGCGTGATCCCTGTAGCGATTCGCCGCTGGAGGAAAAACTGGTTCGGCTCAGACACGCGCCAACAACGCTGTGATTTTAAAAGAGAATTGCAGTCGCAAACTTATGATGCCGTCATCGATGCCCAGGGGCTGATCAAAAGTGCGGCACTGATAACCCGCGTGGCTAAAGGCCCCAAGCATGGGCAGGATGCTAAAAGTGCGCGCGAGCCCTTTGCCAGCTGGTTTTTCAATCAACGTCATGAGATCAGTAAAAAGCAGCATGCTGTTGAAAGAACGCGTGAGCTGTTCGCTAAAAGTCTCGGTTACGAAAAACCTGACACGCAGGGCGACTATGCCATTGCGGCTCGTTTTCTGGGGCAACTGCCCGCCGATGCTAACCTGTATCTGGTTTTCCTCCATGCCACGACTCGCGCAGATAAGCATTGGCCAGAAAGTCATTGGCGGGATTTAATTGGCTTACTGAGCACCCAGAATATTGTTATCAAACTGCCGTGGGGAGCAGAACATGAGTATCAACGCGCCTGCAGACTAGCCGAAGGCTTTGAAAACGTCGTGGTTCTGCCAAAAATGAGCTTACAGAACGTGGCCGAAACTCTGGCTGGTGCAAAAGCGGTGGTTTCAGTCGATACTGGTCTAAGCCATCTCACGGCCGCATTGGATCGCCCGAACATCACACTTTACGGCCCAACCGACCCGGGATTGATTGGTGGTTATGGGAAGAACCAGATGTCCCTGGTGGCGGAGGATAAAGACATGGCCAGTATTATTCCCGAGACTGTGCTCAACGCACTTGAAGAGTTACTTCAATGAAGAAACTGCATATTATTAATCTGGAAAAGATGGGCGGTGTTGAACGACTCTTTCTGCAACATATTAATGATGATATTGAAAATACAAATGAAATACTTTGTATCAATAGTCAGGTCGGCAGTGAAATAGAAAAAAAACTCGCCGGTAAAAAAGTGATCTATGCCAATCGGATCTTCAACCGTTTCTCAACACGCTTTCCGCAGGTTTTGCGTAAATTCGTCCTGAAACATAAAATAGAAAAAGCCCATGCAGATGTCATTATCGTCTGGGATTTAGTCCCTGTTTTGCCTGCAAAGCCGAAGCGCGGGAAAATGATTTATTACGATCATGGTTGCTCGTGGCGATATCCAAAGAACAATAAAACGCTGGGCTTCTTTTCAATGCTGGATGGTGTGATATCCGCATCATGGGCATCAAAAAGGGTAATGGAACTGCGATTCAATCTGCCTTTAGCGATTAACGTCGTGCCCAATCGCATACAAACCCCGACGGGGATACATTACGGGCCAAAAGCATTAACCGAAACGCTACGAATTGGTACCGCTTCCAGATTGGTGACCCTCAAGGGCATTAGTGTGTCATTACTCATGATGCAAGAGCTGATTAAACGTGGTCATAATGTACATCTGGAAATTGCAGGTAAAGGGCCAGACCAGTCATTGTTCATGGCATTAACCGAAAAGTTACAACTTACTGATTATGTGTCTTTTTCAGGTTTCCAAGACAATGTTGCCGACTTTTTTAACCGAATCGATATCTACATGAGTACACCCGTAACCGAGCCTTTTGGGCTATCTTGCGTCGAAGCGCTTTATTTTGGTGTACCGGTTATTTTTCCGTTTGTGGATGGGCAACCTGAAGCAGTTAAAGATCAGGAGTGCGGTTTCGGGCTGAATCCCAAAATCAGCATGGAAGAACATGAAAAACTCACGGGGATTAGGGTCGATTTCCCCCACGATGTTTACGATCCCATTAAGGATGAACTGGTAACACCGAAGTTACTTTGTCATATTGATTGTGCTAATGCGGTTGAAGAGTTACTGCAACATGGTAATTTTCAGAGAATGCGGGAAAATGCGCAAAAACTAACGACTCAAGCGCTGAACTACGATACTTTCAAAACGCAATTCGAAGATATACTCACCCTCTATGTTGCGTCAGAATAAACTAGCTGGAATAACACTTGATGATACGAAGAGAAACGCCGCACCCTGTATTTAGTTACCTTATTTATTTGGGGTGCTTAATCAGTTTATGTACAGTCTCATTTAACTGGGGATCGGGGCGTAACGTCTTTTTCGTTGCAAGTTATGTTGCATTTCTTGCCTTGGCCTTTAACTTTAAATATTACGTACGCCAAAAAAATCTTTTATGGGCACCGATACTATTTGTAACCTTTGGGCTTGGAAACATATTATGGGTTGAAGCCTATAAAACACCTGGTGAGTATATAAATCTCTATCGAGCCGTTGCTGTAACAGGGAAAATGCTTATTGCAACGGGTTTTGTCTTGTTAATTGCTCTAAATGAGAGAATTGAATTCAAAAAATTAATTACCCCGATTCTAATTATACTCGGTGTGGCCATGAACAGCTATGGTATATACCAATCGATTGGAGCTAAAGTCTTACGCAGCAGTTTGAATTATGATCTGCCCACCATTGCGGCCTATATTATTACTGCTATAGATATCTTAATGTTATATTCATTGTTACAGTTAAAAAACAAATATAAGACGATATTATTTGCATTTGCGTTTCTATTGAGTTTTGTGGCAATCATTCATACTGAGACTCGCGCTGCAATATTAGTCTTTCCTATAGCAAGCATAGTCATGTTCAGTATTTCTAAAAATGTAAATCTTAAACAAAAATACACCTGTTATGTCTCCGTATTTGCTCTGATTATAATAAGCACATTCTTTATGAAAAATATCATAGAGAAGAGAGTTGACGCATTCCGTGCCGATATGAATGCACATGCTGCACTACAAGGACAAAACTCCATAGGTAGCCGCATTTCGATGATTCAAGTAGGCTTAATGGTGGGTAATCAACATATTTTCGGTCAATCCGCCGAGCAGCGGGGAAATGAAATGGCTGAGCTCGCCAAAGAGTATCCTGCGTTGGCTGGCGCGCTTCCATATGCAGGCGTTCATTTGCACAATGAGATAATAGATAATTATTCGTTACGCGGCATATGGGGGGTTATCCTCCTCATTTCGTTGCATATATCATTGCTCATTGTTGCGCTCAGATCGCAGAGAAATGCAGCCTTACTTGCACTAATATTGTCCATGATCCTCTATGGTTTCAGTGACGTTTTATTCTTCAGTTCTGAAGCTACGGCAATATTTGGTCTTGCCGTTATTTTCAGTGTCCTGATTGGTAATACATCCGCGAGAATGCGTTTACAGAACTCGGATAATGAGAAAAATGCCGACAAATAAGCAGCCATTGCTATCCGTCATCGTCCCTTTCCACAATAATGAGAAATTCATTATTGATGCTTTACAATCGTTATTCCATCAAATCGATAGCGAAGTTGAAGTGATTATTATCGATGATGGTTCAACGGATGACTCAAAAAATTTAGTTGACGAATTTCTTCTCTCGGTCAGAAGGGCACGTGTTTCTTTTACCAGTCAGCATAATCAAGGGATTGCGGAGACCCGAAATCTGGGCTTAGAGAAGGCCAGCGGTACTTATGTGACATTTCTAGACGGCGATGACATTCTTAGTGCGAATTATTATTCAACGTTAGCACCTTATCTATATAAAGATGAATTTGATATTATTGACTTCAACTTCCTGGAGTTTACTGATCATCCTCCTGTTAATCTCAGGACTGAAGATTTCAGCTGCACACCTTATAATTTTAAGTACTCTGATATTGATTGTCTTAAACCTATATTTGATCGTTCTAACTGGCATCTTTGGAGCCGTATTTTTAGACGTGAGTTATTAAAAGGGGACAATTTTGTTAAGGGGCGTCGCTACGAGGATGTCATTTTCACTCCGTTCCAATATTTCAAAACGAAAAAAATTGCCCACATTGATATGCCACTTTATTATTATAGAATTAATAACAATGGGATAACGAGAAATATTCAATCTAAAGATATTGATGACATTCTTTTTGCTATGTACAAGATGATTTATTTTATCAAGACGCATGAGAATAATGCTGAAATAGCTAAGATTGTTGCACCAATGATTGAAAATTGCTTCATTGAAGCAAAAAAAATGACCAAAAAAATCCATGGTTACTATTATTATGAACCTAAAACCGTAGAACTGTTCAAGCTAGCTGCAAGTGTGTGCAAAAACACGTCATTATCCAGAAAAAAATATTTTCAGATGAAGTATCCGCATATGGATACCTTCATCTCAAAAATTAACCATACATTAAAAATAAAAAAATAAGCCACCCAAAATTACTATTCCATTAGTTCTTTAGACCAGCATGAGAAATAACTTCGCTATAAATTCTTTCAGGTTGAATAACGCCCATTGGGCTGCTTTCTTCTAAAGAAAGCGTATAGCCGGTACGTGACACCTGAACTATTCTATGTAATTCAAGGTCCTGAATGGGGCCAGTCGATCTAGAGTCCGCCGTCACAAAAAGACTGATTGTTTTCGTTTTCAACGCAACAGCCAAATGCAACGGACCGGTGTCACCGGTAACCAAAACATCAAACCCGTCAATTATCGTTATTAACTGCTGAAGGTCAGTCTTACCAATTTGGTTCGAAATAATTGCTTTTGTGGTATCAGACACTTGTTTCAGCATTGCCTCTCCACGACCAATATCTGTACCACCACCAATTAAGACTATTTTTATCTCCGGGTGATGTTCCGCAAGCGTATCAGCTAATTTCACAAAGTGTGTAATGGGCCAGCACCGTGACTCCGTAGAAGCGCCGATTTGCATACCGATCACGGTGTATTGCGGATCTTTAACTCCCGCGTGATAGAGCGAAGGGATTTCCATTGCAATACTGTCGCGATCGCAACCTAAAATACTCACTAACTCCATCTTGCGGCGTACAAAATGGCCGTAATAGTGGAAAACATAATTCGACAGCCACTCCTCAAGACCACTAATACCGTTCATGTAATTATCCCTGATGATGTATTTAACACCTGACATCACAGCGCTGATTACGTCGTAAGGTAAATGAGAATGAAGTATTAAAGCTAAATCAGGCTGATGTTCTTTCAGCGCTCTTACCAAGGTCGGTAAGGATTTTATCTTATTATCCCAATAAACAACCCGGTTATAATGGATGCCATTTTCAACAAGTTGTTGATTTTTTCTATGCGCTACGAGAGTGATATAAGCATCAGGATAACATCGTCTTATTTCACGAATGGCTGGGGTGTTAAACATAAAATCACCCAATGCCGTTGTCGAGTAAATAACGATACTTTCAAAATTCGTTTGGCTATTGAGAGTAGATTTATCAAGCAAACGACCATGCTTAGAAGTATAGCGTCTCAAAAACCAATTGGTTAACTTCACTTTCCATTTTTTAGACATCGTGATTCACTTTCTTCTGATAATATTCGGCCAAAGTCATTCCCACAGTGCGTTGACTCAGCCACTCAAACAGACGTTCAAGATCCTGATACAGCACTTCTATATCTTTAGCCGTTTTGAATGTTGGACTTCCGCCGGGCATAAATTCCGAAGAGTGAAGCATAAACTCAACATAATCATGGCCCTCGGCAAGACTTTGGGTGGCAACATTCTGCATATGTTGCAAATTTCCGCCAACCGGACGAAGCCAGTGAACAGAGTGAGGACGCTTTTTACCGCGTAAAGCATTCATCCCCTGTTTTATACCGTTAATCCACTGCGGATACTTATACTGAATGCTCATCGGCACTTCGAGTAAGCTGGAATCACCCGGCTGAGCAATATTTTCTGGGTCGATAAAATAAGCGTGCGAGGGGAAATGACGATAATCCGTACCGCCATTACCCTGCGGCGCGCCCGGTGAGGTTTGCCAGTTAATTTTTGGCGTCACTGAACAATCGACCTGATACCCAAACTCGAGCAGCAGAGAAACGTAATACTCATCGAGTGCCCACCGCCCTGCACGATGACTTAACATTTTAGTCTGAAAGGCGTCTTCCAAAAGATGCGTCATATATTCGAATTTGGCACGTATTTCATGGCGCGGATATTCGATCAAGTAAGGCTTATGACGCCAGTCATCATCGGTCAGGGGTGAAATCGGTGGGCTATTCCAGGCATGAAGATGCATGCCCACTTCACCCTGCCCTCTGGCTATCACATCACGTGCAAACTCTACGTACTCAGCATCTGTCGCCATCTCATAGTTGGTGAGATACACCGGCTTAAAGCCATATCGTTCACATAGCGCCTGAAATCGCGGCAGGAAGCGCGTATTTTCCGTTAAAATCTGCTCGTGATTTTGCCAAAGGTTGTCGCCTTCGGTGTCGATCGTGATGATAAATGCGGGTTTTGTCATAAAACATGCCTGATAAAAACGGTTGGGTTCCAACGACCACTCAATACGATTTAACACATATGACTGCATCGCAAGTGTTGAGGGCTGGGACGGAATTGGACAACATTCAACACGATATGTTGCCTATTCTTTGGTATTTTCCCCTTCAAGGCAAGAAAGGCGTGGAACGGTGGCAACATCCTGCAGCGTCCTTTAGAATCAAACTTTGATTTCACAGACAGTGATGAATGATGACAAATGCCCCAACAATTCAACTCACCTCGCCCCCGCGGCGTATTCTCATCATTAAACTGCGTCATCACGGCGATATGCTACTCACGACGCCAGTCATCACCACCTTAAAAAAACATTATCCAGACGCTGAAATAGATATGCTGATGTATCTCGAAACGCGAGAAATGTTGGCAAGTGAACCGGAGCTTAGCCATTTGTTCACCATTGATCGCCGCTGGAAAAAACAGGGCACGTTCGCCCATATAGGCCATGAACGCAAGCTCATCGCGCGGCTCATCGCCCGCCAGTACGACATGGTCATTAATCTGGCGGACCAGTGGCGTAGCGCTTTAGTCTCGCGACTGACCGGCGCGCCAGTCAGAATTGGATTCGACCTCCCTAAGCGTAAGGGCAAATTATGGCAATTTTGCCATACCCATTTGGTGGATGTGGCCGACCATAACCAACTGCACACTGTCGAACAAAATCTTTCGATTCTTACCCCGCTAAACTTATCGCCTCACGTGACACAGGTGACGATGAGTTATTCCGCCGAAGATAAAGCGGTTGTGGGGAAACTCCTGCAATCTCATCATATCGAAGGACCTTTCGTCGTCGTACAGCCCACCTCACGCTGGTTCTTCAAATGCTGGACCGACGAGAAGATGTCCCAAACCATCACCGCTCTGCGCGCTGAAGGGGTGTCCGTTATCCTCACCAGTGGACCGGCTGACAATGAGCTCAAGATGGTTGAGCGCATACTGGCACAGTGCCCCGCGGACGGCGTGGTCTCTTTGGCGGGGAAACTGACTTTGCGACAGCTCGCAGCGTTGATTGACCAGGCCAGTTTGTTCCTTGGCGTCGATTCCGTCCCTATGCATATGGCTGCGGCGTTAAAAACGCCGTTAGTGGCATTATTTGGGCCATCGAAGCGGGTTTTCTGGTCGCCGTGGCAGGCCATCGGGGAGGTTATCTGGGCCGGGGATTTCTGCCAGCTTCCTGATCCCGATGATATCGATACTCATACTTCTGAACGCTACCTTGACGCCATTCCCGTTCAACCCGTTATAGACGCAGCGAGAAAACGACTGCCATGAAGCATTTTCGATTAGCGCTGGTGCGCCAAAAATACCGTCCAGACGGAGGCGCTGAGCGCTTTGTCTCACGGGCACTCGAAGCTCTTGAAAACCAAGATCTGGATTTGAACGTCATTACCCGAGAATGGCAGGGTGATACCGATCCCAACTGGCATATTCATCTTTGCGACCCGATAAAATGGGGACGCGTCAGCCGGGAACGCGGCTTTGCCAATGCCGCACGGCAAATTTGGCAAAAAGAAAACTTCGATATCGTCCAGAGTCATGAACGCATTGCAGGATGCGATATCTATCGTGCCGGAGATGGCGTACATCGCCGCTGGTTACTGCAACGCAGCCGCGTCATGCCGGCATGGCGCGGCAAGCTTCTGCTAGCAGATCGCTTTCATCGTTATGTGATGCGCGCCGAGCAGGAGATGTATGCGGCGCCAGAATTGAAATCGGTGATTTGTAATGCGCAAATGATTAAAAATGAAATCATGGCGGACTTTGGCCTGCCCGATGAAAAAATCACCGTTATTTATAATGCGATCGACAACCAGAAATTTCTTCCGGCTACGGAGATTATCCGCCACCAACTTCGTCACCAGATGGACATCCCGCAAGATGCGCACTGCCTGATTTTCGTCGGTTCTGGTTTTGAAAGAAAAGGTCTGGAAGCCGCCATTCGTGCCGTGGCTTTAACCAACAGCATTCTGTTGGTTGTTGGGCAGGATAAAGACGAAAAGCGTTATCGAGCCTTAGCGCAGTCTTTGGGTTGTCTCAACCGTATTCGATTCCTTGGCGTGCAAAAACAGACATTGCCTTTTTACCAGACGGCCGATGCGTTACTCCTGCCGACACTCTATGATCCCTTCCCGAACGTTATTCTGGAAGCCATGTCTTGCGGTTTGCCGGTGATCACCAGCCAAACGTGCGGCGGATCAGAGTTTATTACGCAAGGTGAAAATGGATTTGTCTGTGATGCGCTGGATATAAAAGCGTTAGCCGTATCGATACAGGCTTTGCCAAGATCACTCATCGACTCCGCCATGTCTCACGCGGCACGAGAACGAATTATAGACGAAACGCCGGCACGACTTTCGGGCCAACTTCTTGATCTCTACAAGAAAATACTGGATTAATTATGCGCATTTTAATCATTATTGATGGATTACCCGGCGGCGGTGCTGAAAAAGTCGTGCTAACTCTGGGTCAGGGCATGCAAGCTTTGGGCTCACAAGTGAGTCTTATTTCGTTGCGCGATGTATGCCACTACACGCTACCCGATAACCTGACCTATAAAGTCCTGTCCGATGACTCACGAGCACCTTGGCGGAAATTGACCGAGCTTTCCCGTCGTGCAAAACAGCTCGATAAGGCGATTGTTGAACTCGAAAGCCAGCATGGCCAATTCGATTTAATCTTATCCAATCTGCACAAAACAGACCGTATCGTGATGAAGAGTCATATTTATAACTCTGAGCGCTTATGGTTTTGTATTCATGGCATTCTTTCTACCACCTACCTTGGCCACAGAAAGGGGCTAGATCGCTGGTCTAAACGTCGTAAAATGGCCCGGGTCTATGATAATAAGAATGTGGTGGCCGTGTCTGATGCCGTCGGTGAGGATCTCAAAAAAAATATCCTCGCCACACCAAATGAACTACAAGTCATCAATAATCCTTTCAATATTGAAGAGATAGAGACATTAGCCAGCGAACATTGTGATATGGAGGGTCAAGAATATCTGGTTCACGTTGGCCGCTTCCATATACAAAAAAGACATGACCGCTTATTAGAAGCTTATGCCCTGACTCATTTACAAACTCCTCTAATGCTGATTGGTACAGGAAGTGAGGAGTATGTTAATAAAATTAAAAAACTAGCCTCTTCGTTGAATATTGCTGACAGGGTCATTTTTGCCGGATTTAAAGCCAATCCTTTCCCCTATATTAAACACGCGCAGCAACTTATCCTCAGTTCTGACAGCGAAGGTTTTGGCAATGTTCTGGTGGAGTCACTGATTTGTGGGACACCGGTGGTCAGTACAGCGTGTCCAGGCGGCCCAGTAGAAATACTTAAAAATACGGGAATGAATCAGGGGTTGGCAGATGTTAATGTACAATCTCTCAGTGAGAAAATCCTTGAGATTTATATTAATCCACCTCAGATTAATAAAGAACTATTGAGCATTTATGGTATTGATTATATCTGTAACAAATATAATAACCTGACCACTCTATAAAGCTAAGGCGGCATTGCCGCCTTAGCTTTATTAGCTTACTTCAACAAGCGACTGCCAGACCTGTTCCACACTCACATCCATGCATTCACCCGACGGTGTTTGCAATATGCGGTACTCACCAGACCACGGGTGCCACGATTCTTGATCGGTATCACCAAAGAGTACCACGAGCTTTTTATTCAATGCCGAAGCTAAATGCATTTGGCCTCCATCGCTACACAATATGGTGTGGCATTGGGCAAAACCGCTAATTAACTCACGCACCGAACTTGTTGGATAAAGTGCGACCGGTTTCGATACACATAATTGCATCAATTTATCAGCACGCGCCTGATCACCAATATCGTCAGGTGATAATGTCCCTTGTGGTGACCAAAAAATCAAAACGCCATTGTGGCTGTTCTCAGCCACTATTTTCTTAATGATCTCGGCATAATTCTCAGGAGACCAGCGCCTTTTGAGACTACGACTGCTAATATGAATACCATAAATAGAGGTACAATCAGGCAATAAGCGCTCACATTTTAATGCTGCCGCCACTGTCTCCTTAGTGTCAGGAAAAACCTTAACCTCAGGTATTGCAATATTTTCTTTCGTAATCGCGCTGAGAAAGCTAAATGTTTTTTCTACCTGATGCTTACCCGAAAAATCCGCTTCTGAATAGGCCGTCGTAATGCCTGACATCCCCGAGTCGGCGCCAATAATATTCTTAACGCCGGCAAGTTTTGCCATTCTAAGACTGTATTTACATGGGGTTGGATTCGCAAGGATAGCAGCGTCAAAATGAATCGTTCTTAATTTAAGGAATATTGCCGCACGTTCCAGATAGACACCCAATGCTGTTTGATTTTTAGTGCGATGTTTTGCTTTCTTATAAATATAAGTTCGATAGATAAAGGGATTATTCTTAATGACATCTTGACTGACAGTGTTAATCAGTAAATAAACATTTGCCTCGGGATAGGCTTTTTTCACCCCTTCAATCAACGGCGTCGTACAGACTAAATCACCTATATTATCCCGTCGAATAATTAGTATATTTTTCATTCAATCCCCGTTAACGATATCATCGCTGCCGCCCTTCAGACCCTGAGGCCACGCAAGGCTAGCGCCTTTCCCAACGAGGTATGATACTATCGTTGATACCCCGTATAAATGAAATTTAAAGCATGCTACTGCGTTTATATCAGGTATTAGTTTACCTTATTCAGCCCCTTATCTGGATCCGTTTGCTTTTACGTAGTCGAAAATCTCCCGCCTATCGTAAACGCTGGGCTGAACGCTATGGCTTTTGCAAAGGTAAGGTCGCCCCAGGCGGCATCATGCTGCATTCCGTTTCGGTGGGTGAAACGCTGGCTGCCATCCCTTTGGTCAGAGCGCTTCGCCACCGTTACCCGTCCTTACCCATCACCGTGACCACCATGACCCCCACGGGTTCCGAACGCGTTCAGTCCGCCTTCGGTAAAGACGTTCATCATGTCTATCTGCCTTATGATCTGACAGGCTCGGTTAATCGCTTTCTTGATGAGGTCAATCCTAAGCTGGTGATCATTATGGAAACCGAGCTGTGGCCTAACCTGATCCGCGCCTTACATTCAAGACAGATCCCGCTGGTGATAGCCAATGCCCGTCTTTCAGAGCGGTCGGCCAAAGGTTATAAAAAACTCGGTGATTTTATTCGCAGCATCCTGCAAAAAATCACGCTGATTGCCGCGCAAAACGAAGAAGATGGCACGCGTTTCCTCTCTCTTGGGCTCAAGCGTAACCAATTAGCCGTCACCGGAAGTTTGAAGTTTGATATTTCTGTGACACCAAAATTGGCTGCGCAGGCGATAGCACTGCGCAGCCAATGGGCTTCCCGCCGTCAGGTCTGGATTGCTACCAGTACCCATGACGGCGAAGAAACACAATTGCTTGCCGCGCACAAAGAACTGTTAAGAACCTATCCCAATTTATTGTTAATTCTGGTTCCGCGTCACCCTGAACGCTTTGCCGTCGCGCGTGAGTTAACGCAAAAAGCCGGCATGACATTCACCCAGCGCAGCACAGGGGAAGTTCCTTCCGCCTCCACGCAAGTGGTGATTGGCGACACCATGGGCGAGCTGATGCTGCTTTACGGTATCGCTGATCTGGCATTTGTGGGCGGAAGTCTGGTGGAAAGAGGCGGCCACAACCCTCTGGAAGCCGCGGCGCACGCCATTCCGGTATTAATGGGCCCGCATACGATTAACTTCAAAGATATTTGCGCCAAACTGACTCAGGCTGATGGCTTGATCACCGTGACCGATACTGCGTCATTAGTGAAAGAAATATCGACGCTGCTGACTGACGAAGATTACCGACTTTATTACGGCCGACATGCTGTTGAAGTGCTTCGCCAAAATCAGGGGGCGCTACAGCGTCTGTTGCACTTGCTCGAGCCTTATCTGCCACAACGGAGTCATTGATGAAGGATAAAAAGCGCCTTTCTGTGGTGCTCATCGCCCGCAATGAAGCCGAGTTGTTACCAGACTGTCTGGCCTCGGTTTCCTGGGCAGATGAAATTGTTATCCTTGATTCAGGAAGCACCGATGCCACGCAGGAAGTGGCGCAGCAATTTGGTGCGAAATTCTATCAAAATCTCGACTGGCAGGGCTTTGGCAAGCAGCGTCAGCTCGCTCAAGGTTACGCCACTGGCGATGTCATTTTGATGATCGATGCCGATGAGCGTGTTTCACCTGAACTACGCCAATCAATAGAATCCGTCATCCAATCCATCGGGCCTGACACGGTCTACAGCCTAGGCCGACTCAATCTATTTCTGGGGCGTTATATGCGCCACAGTGGCTGGTATCCCGACCGCGTTAACCGCTTATACAGTGCCGCCCATTTTCACTACAACGACGATTTAGTTCACGAGTCGCTACAAACGGGCAGCGCCAATATCGTCCCATTGAAGGGAGATTTACAGCATTTAACCTGCCGTGATTTCTTTGCCTTCCAGCGCAAACAGTTGAATTATGCCCAAGCGTGGGCCAATCAGCGCCATCAGCAAGGCCGCTGCTGTAGCTTCTTTTCAATTCTCAGTCACACCTTCGGGGCCTTTGTGAAAACCTGGATATTGCGTGCCGGTTTTCTCGATGGTAAACAAGGTTTGATTCTGGCTAGCGTCAACGCGCAATATACCTTTAACAAATATGCTGCCCTCTGGGCGCTGAGCCAACCTCTGCAAAAGTGAGCCACCATGAGCACTAAGGCAATTTACCCTGGCACGTTCGACCCAATGACCAATGGCCATCTGGATTTAGTCACGCGTGCGGCACTGATGTTTGATCACGTCATTTTAGCGATCGCTGCCAGTCCCAGTAAAAAACCTCTGTTCTCGCTGGAAGAGCGTGTCGCTCTGGCCACTGCCGCAACGTCACATCTCAACAATGTGGAAGTGATCGGCTTTAGTGACTTGATGGCGACGTTTGCCAAGAATCATCAAGCCAATGTGTTAGTTCGTGGTTTGCGCGCCGTCTCTGACTTCGAATACGAAATGCAGTTGGCCAATATGAACAAGCACCTGATGCCAACGCTGGAAAGCGTCTTCATGATGCCGTCAAAAGAGTGGTCTTTTATCTCTTCATCGCTGGTGAAGGAAGTGGCCCGACACGGTGGTGACATCAAGCCCTTCCTTCCCGACAACATTACTCAAGCGCTACTGGAAAAGATCAGCGCAGCCTGAGTGAAAGTCACCTTAGCGCTGGCATTTGGGGCAGAAAAACGTGGTGCGCTGGGCATGTTTCTTACTCTGGATGAGCGTGCCGCAGGCCCTGCAAGGTTCTCCCGCACGGCCATAAACCTGAAGTTCTTGCGCGAAATACCCTGGTTTTCCGTCTGACTGTAAAAAGTCACGCAATGTTGTTCCGCCCTGCTCAATCGAACGCAGCAACACCGCTTTAATCGTCGACACCAGTAAAGCCGCTTCATTTTTGGTCAAGCCATTCACCGGCCGATCCGGTGAGATGCCCGCTACAAACAGCGATTCGCTGGCATAGATATTTCCCACCCCCACCACCAACTTGTTATCCATCAGCCATGGCTTCACAGGCGATTTCTTGCTGCGTGACTTTTCAAACAGATAGTCTGTAGAGAAATCGTCACTTAATGGCTCGGGGCCAAGATGTGCTAATACATTACTGGCGGCTAAATCCTCTGACCAAAGCCAGGCGCCGAAACGCCTTGGGTCGGTGTAGCGCAATACATAGCCGGTATCCATCACTAAATCTACGTGGTCATGTTTGCCAGGCTCCGTCTCTTCACGCAGCATACGCAAGCTACCCGACATCCCTAAATGAATGATAATCCACCCAGAGGTTAACTCGACCAACAGATACTTCGCCCGACGTTGGACGCTGATCACTGGCTGATCGCTTAACGCGAGAATTTCCTGCGACACAGGCCAGCGCAGCCGTGAATTACGTACGATGGCATGGACAATGGTATGTCCGGCGAGATAAGGCTCAATGCCCCTTCGACTGGTTTCAACTTCGGGTAACTCAGGCATTGTTTCTCCCACAGGGCATAAAGGAATTCGCGTTCCGGCAGGCTGCACCGGAAGCTAAAGAATACGCATACACAAATTTCAGGCAATAAAAAACCCGGCCGAGGCCGGGTTTTTAGCAATCCACTAAAATTATTTAATTTTAGCTTCTTTATAGATCACATGTTGACGGACAACTGGATCGAATTTCTTCAATTCCAATTTTTCCGGCTTAGTGCGCTTGTTCTTCGTAGTGGTATAGAAGTGACCAGTACCAGCAGAAGAAACCAGCTTGATCTTCTCGCGAACACCTTTAGCCATGATTCAGTTCCTTAATACTTCTCA
>Ga0105856_1000386_pt1 | contig 23571 bp, 19 predicted proteins | sample OrgsoiDNA_201060_FD_89681 | JGI IMG/M metagenome (GOLD analysis project Ga0105856, IMG submission 89681) | Permafrost soil microbial communities from the Arctic, to analyse light accelerated degradation of dissolved organic matter (DOM) -... | ecosystem: Environmental > Terrestrial > Soil >...
AACTGAACGGCCATAAACCGGTTGCGCTGGTAGGCGGTGCCACAGGCCTGATTGGCGACCCGAGCTTTAAAGCTACCGAGCGTAAACTGAACACCAATGAAACGGTGAACGAGTGGGTTGAGAAAATCCGTCATCAGGTTTCTCCGTTCCTTGATTTCAATTGTGGTGAGAACAGCGCCATTACCGCCAACAACTACGACTGGTTCGGCGGCATGAATGTGCTGACCTTCCTGCGTGATATCGGTAAACACTTCTCTGTTAACCAGATGATCAACAAAGAAGCGGTCAAACAGCGTCTGAACCGCGATGACAGCGGCATCTCCTTTACCGAGTTCTCTTACAACCTGTTGCAGGGTTACGACTTCTCTGAGCTGTACAGTCGCCATGAAGTCGTGTTGCAGATAGGGGGCTCTGACCAGTGGGGCAACATTACCTCCGGGATTGATTTGACCCGTCGTATGCATCAGAAACAGGTTTTCGGCCTGACAGTTCCGCTCATTACCAAGGCAGATGGCACTAAATTCGGTAAAACCGAAGGCGGCGCAGTGTGGCTGGATCCGAAGAAAACCAGTCCGTACAAATTCTACCAGTTCTGGATCAACACCGCGGACGCTGACGTTTACCGCTTCCTGAAGTTCTTCACCTTCATGAGCCTCGAAGACATTAACGCGCTGGAACAAGAAGATAAAACCAGCGGCAAAGCGCCTCGCGCCCAGTACGTTCTGGCCGAAGAAGTCACCGGTATGGTGCATGGCGCAGAAGGCCTTGCAGCGGCTCGTCGTATCACAGAGAGCCTGTTCTCCGGTGCACTCAGTGAAATGACCGAAGCCGATCTGGCCCAGCTTGAGCAGGACGGAATGCCCGTGGTGACGCTGGACGCTGACGCGGATCTACAACAAGCGCTGGTGGCCGGTGATATGGCGCCTTCCCGTGGTCAGGCCCGTACCATGATCACTTCCAATGCCATCAGCCTAAACGGCGAAAAGCAGACCGATGCAGAATACCGCTTCACTGAAAGCGATCGTCTGTTTGACCGTTACGCATTGCTGCGCCGCGGTAAGAAAAACTACAGCCTGCTGATCTGGAAATAAGATTTGCGGCGTAAATAAGGGGCTATCCAGCCCCTTTATTTTAAGCCCTTTTATTAAAAAACTCTGCCAATGCGCCATCCGCCGATGACGTCAGTATCGGGACTTTCATGAAAAATATTCTTTCTATTCAGTCACACACCGTTTTTGGTCACGCTGGTAACAGCGCGGCAGAATTTCCTATGCGACGCATGGGCGCAAACGTTTGGCCTCTTAATACGGTGCAGTTTTCCAACCATACGCAATACGGTCACTGGACCGGTTGTGTTATGCCAGCCAGCCATCTGACTGAGATAGCGCAGGGCATCGCGGATATTGACCGTCTGAAAGACTGTGATGCCGTGCTGAGTGGTTATATCGGTTCGCCAGAACAGGGGCAGAGCATTTTGCAGATCGTCCGTCAGGTGAAAGCGGCAAACCCCGATGCCTGGTATTTTTGTGATCCGGTGATGGGGCATCCGGAGAAAGGCTGTATTGTTGCGCCGGGTGTGGCGGAGTTTCACTGCAAAGAGGCGCTGATCAACTGCGACATTATTGCCCCGAATTTGCTTGAACTTGAACTGCTCGGCGGTCATACCGTTCACAATGTAGAAGAAGCCGTAGCGACCGCACGCGAACTGATCGCCAAAGGGCCGAAAATCGTGCTGGTGAAGCATCTCAGCCGTGCCGGATACCACAGCGATCGTTTTGAAATGCTACTGGTCACTGCCGACGAAGCCTGGCACATCGACCGACCGTTAGTTGATTTTGGTGTGCGTCAGCCGGTCGGCGTGGGCGATTTAACCAGTGGCCTGCTGCTGGTGAATTTACTGAAAGGCGAAGCGCTGGATAAAGCCCTTGAGCATGTGACGGCCGCTGTTTATGAAGTGATGCTGGCGACGCATGCGATGGGTGAATATGAACTGCAGGTGGTTGCGGCACAGGACAAGTTAGTTAAACCGGAGCATCATTTCCCGGCCGTTAAGCTGTAGAAAAAAACCTAACACTTCTGTAAATAAAAACGCCCCGGCTGACTCAGCGCGGGGCGTTTTTTATGCTGAACAGGTTGAAACTTATTTCAGACCTTCAGCCACCAGAGCTGCATCAACCGCAGGGCGGGCTGCTACGCGATCCAAATACGTGTTCAAATCAGTTAGTTCGCTCAGGTCAAATTTCAGCGCTTTTGCCCAACCCATCACGGTGAACAGATAAGCATCAGCAACGCTAAAACGTGCGCCCAGCAGATACTGATGGCCTTTCAGCGAGTCATTCACGTAGGCAAATTTCTTCGCCAGCGCTTCACGGGTCAGTGTTTTGAACTCTTCCGGCGTTTTCGGATTGAACAGCGGGCTGAAGCCTTTATGCAGTTCAGTCGCAATATAGTTCAGCCACTCCAGTGCGTGATAACGCGCCAGCGTACCTACTTCCGGCAATAACTGACGGTCCGGTTTCTGGTCGGCCAGATATTGCACGATGGCCACACCTTCGGTCAGGATGCTGCCGTCATTCAGTTCCAGCGTCGGGATCTGGCCTTTCGGATTCACGGCAAGGAAATCATCGCCGCTTTCGGTTTTCTTGGTCGCCAGATCAACCCTGACGATGCTGAAATCCAGACCGGCTTCACGCAGAATGATATGCGGGGAAAGGGAACAGGCACCGGCTTTATAATAAAGTTTCATACAAACTCCGTAAGTTTGAAGCATTGTCATACAGGCCTCGCAGCCGCGGCATAAAAAAGCAGGGCTGCACAGGGTAAAGAGCTGCCACTATCCTAGAGCCGCCGGTGGGAAAAGTCAGTGACTAAATCGCATTGTTGGTGTGAATGTTCAGATAATGACAGGCCGCGTTTTGACGGAGACGCCTGTCATTTTTTAGGCACTTAGCGTGAGTGTTGGTTCAGATGATCGCGAACCGCGCGTTCTACGCTCTCCGGGGCGGGAAGCAGGGGGGCACGCAATTCGTTATGCAGCCATCCATCCAGTGATAGCGCGTATTTGATCGCCGCCGGATTCGGCGCGCTGAACATCAGTCGCATCATGGGCAGCAGGGTGAAAAAGGTCTGACGTGCGCCGGTAAGGTCGGCTGCTTTCATCTGTTTCATCAGCTGTACAAACTGTTCCGGGAACAAATGCGCTGACGCCGCAATCGCGCCGGTGCCGCCATGACACAGTGTGGAGAAAATCTGGGCATCTTCACCACAGAGTACGTCTAGCTGGCCATCGGCGATTAATGTCAGCGTGAGGTCTAGGCTGCCACCGCAATCTTTAATCGCTACGATTTTCGGATGGGTCGCTAATTGACGCAGCGTATCAAGCTCCAGATGGATACCGGTACGATAAGGCACGTTGTACAAAATGATCGGCACCGTTGAGTGATCGGCCAGTTCGGTAAACCAGGCGGCCAGCGCCGCTTGCGATGGGCGGATATAGTAGGGGGCTGGCAGCAGGATCCCTGCTATTGGGCGTTGTAAAATGGCCTCCTGCATAGCGCGAACCGTGGGCAGGTGCGTACCTGAAAGGCCCATCACTACCTGATTACCCGGCACGATCGCCAGTACGGCGTCCAGCACCTGGAGCTGTTCCTCTTTGGTGAGCATCGGCGCTTCGCCTGTCGTACCACAAACGACAACACCATCAATATCCTGTTTCAGATAATGGGTACAAAGCGCCTGTAAGGCAGGGAAATCAATTTCCCCTTGATAGAAAGGCGTGACCAGCGGAACCCAGATACCTGAAAACGATGACATGATTTACTTCCTTCGACGGCGTAATGAATGCCAGCGATGATGTCAGCAAAGCGGGGGGTGATGCCAATTGAAAGAATTCATAGCAGGATTTAAGTTATTTACCGGGCTTATATCAGCCCCCGCGTAACATTTTCAGTTCACCGTTGAGCAGGGTGCGCAGGACGTCTACCGGCACCGGTCGGGAGAAAAGATATCCCTGCAGGTGCGAGCAACCTGCTGATATCAGAAAAGATTTTTGCAATTGATTTTCAACGCCTTCGGCGATGACGTTCAGTTTCATTTTATTGCCCAACTGCGATACCGCAGAAACGATGGCGGCAGTATCGTTCACTTCTGTGACGTATTGCACAAACGAACGGTCGATTTTTACGCTGTCAACGGAAATGTCTTTCAGTAAACTCAGGCTGGAATAGCCGGTGCCGAAATCATCCAGCGAAATTTTCACCCCGGCTTTACGTAGACGGACCAGATGCGTCAGGCTGGTTGAGTTGGCGTTCATAACGGACGTTTCGGTCAGTTCCAGTTCCAGCCGCGTAGCGGGAAATCCCTCTTCATCCAGCAGAGTCAGGATCCTGTCGGCAAAATTGGCCTCTCCCAGCTGCACCGCTGAAACGTTGATCGCCAGATTGAGATTTTTGAAGCCCTTAATCTGCTGGCAAGCCTGGCGTAAAATAATTTCGCCCAGCTGAATCACCAGCCCGGTTTCTTCGGCCAACGCAATAAACTGCACCGGGGAAACCGCGCCGAGCACACCGTGCTTCCAGCGTGCCAGCGCTTCCACGCAGACGACTTTCTCATCGATACTGCGTAGGATCGGCTGGTAAACGCAGGTCAGATCACCCTCTTTCGCGAGGGATTCAGCCAGCGCTTTCACCATAATACGTTTACTGACGCTGCTGGCATCGAGCAGCTCGGAATAGAAAGAGAACATATTCTTGCCGCGCTGTTTGGCATCCAACAGCGCAGTATTGCCCCGGCGCATGATCTCGCCACCGGTAATGTTTTCCGCGCCAAACATCACAATCCCCAAAGAGAGCGTCACCATCGGGTTCGCGCGTGTCAGGCTGAAAGGCTGTCGCATCATCACCAGGATCTCCAGCGCCAGATTATTGGCTTGTTCCTGCGTTGGGTTATTACGTAAAACAATCGCGAACTCATCACCGCCGATACGCGACACGGTGCCCATGCTGCCTGTCTCATTGCGCAAACGCTGGCCGAACTCGCATAAAATCGCATCGCCGGCCTGATAACCATAGGTATCATTTATATAGTTGAATTCATTGAGGTTAAGCAGGAAAAGGGCATAAGGTTCAGGGTGGTACATACGCTGTGCGGCGATCTGGCTGAGTTCTTCATTGAGGGCAGTGCGGTTGGGCAATCCGGTCAGCACATCGTGACGGGCAAGGTAACGGATCTGCGCTTCTGAACTTCGTAGTAGGGAGATATCCATTATCGAGGTCAGAATAAAGTGGCGGTGCTGCATTGTCAGACGGGTTTTGCGCACCAGCACGTGGCGGCTTTTTCCATTGGCATCAATCAGCGTTTCTTCATTGACGTTTCTCTCTCCGGTCGTTAACACCTCTATATCGCGTTCACGCTGGCGGGCGGACTGAATATCCTCAGTAAAGAACGAGATATCTTTACCAATAAGATCCTCGCGACGACGGCCAAACAACTCACAGGCTTTCTGATTAAGGAAAACCAATTTGCGCTCGTCATCTTTGAGAACCGTCGCTTCAGTAAGAGCGTCAAGAACCGCCTGGCATATCGCAATATCAGTAAACATGGGTTAATAATCCTGAGCAGAAAATGAGTCTATCAGGGCGATGGAAGAGCCCAACGCAAAATATAGAGAACCTGCAGAAATCGAAGAATATTCCAATTATTACTCACATTCAGGTCAGAAGATTACAGTAGTTATTAAATTTTTAAATTCAATCACTTATCATGCACTAAGTCAGGTAAGCGATATTTTATGCGGAGGAATATCGATCAGTTGATCCGATAAGGTTTTTGGCTGCATTGTTAAACAGCAAAATGATCAGAATGTGTCAGGGCAGTTTATCTTTATTGCTGTATTTTTCATTCCATTCGCGGCGGTACTTACGCGACTGGTTACGTCCGCGGATCCAAAGAAAAGTACAGACAATGCAGACCCCGGCTGAAAAGACGATATTACGCATATCCTGGTCGTAGAAAATAACCAGTGTGCAATCGAGTGCGGCGATAAACGCAAACCATTTATACATATGCGATTGCCGGCGCGTTTCTGCATTTAGGCGTTTTAACTGCCGTCCCTCGTCCAGGACTTTCTTATTATCCATCACTGTTATCCTGTTATTTTGCGAAGGTGAGCGGTAAGTAAAGCGTAGCAAAAGTGGAATCTCGCAGAAATAACGGTTATCCAGTTCAATCCAATTATCGCATTAATGTGCCACAACGTCAGCGGGTTCAATACGGTGATTAACGTCCCTGATTTGCTCGCGCAGCCACTCAAGAGCTGGATCATTGTCGGCATTGACCGGCCAGACGATGGAATTCGGGAATACTTCAAGCTTCAGCGGAACGGCGCAAAGTACCAGCCCGAAAAGTTCGCAGTAGCGGCGCGCGATGCGGCTTGGCAGCGTGACCAGCACAGGCGAATGCTGTGCAAAAGAGAGGAGAGCCAGAAAATTTGGCGCAGAAAACACGGCGTTGAGCGTGGCGTCCGCGCGGTTAAATGCATTTTCAATACAGCCCATCAGGCTGCCGGTGAACGACATCAGCGCATGAGGTTGAGTCAGGTAATCCTGCTTTTTAATCGGTGAAGTGAACGGCATCAGTGCCGGATTAAAACAGCAGGCGAGCTGCTCTTCGAACAACATCTCGCTGCGGTGCCATTGCGCCTGTTCGCCAAAACAACCGACGGCCAGATCGATCTCACCGTTGTCGAGCAACGCGTGCAAATTCTGCCGTTCCGCGTGCCGCGCCACCAGACGAACGCCGGGAGCGACCCGCCGTAAATGCGCCATCAGTTCCGGCAGCAGATGCACTTCCAGCTCACTGGAAAAACCCAGGTGGAAGGTGCGTTGCTCCGTCAGGGGGGAAAATTGTTCGCTGAATGCCAGTGCATCTTCGGCTTTCTGTAACACAGACCTGACCCGGCTGGCCAGACTGCGGGCACGCGACGTGGGCTTCATCGTCTGTCCGACCCTAACAAACAGCTCATCATCAAACAGCATACGCAGGGTTTTCAGTGAGTGGCTCATGGCCGGCTGCTGGATCTTCAGGCGGGCAGCAGCGCGGGTGACGTTCAGCTCTTCCATCATCGCATCAAAAGCAATCAGCAAATTCAGGTCGAAATTTCGTAAATTGAAATGATCGATAGTTGTCATGAATGGCATCGATTTGAGTAATGATTAAGAGATTTATACGATGCTTTCACCCGCTACACAAGTGAAGGTATGCAATGAAACGTTCAGATAAGATTTTTTACGTCGGTGATCTGAAAATCACCCGCATTGATGAGATGACCCTGAAGGGGGCGGATCCTGCCGTGCTGTTTGGCGATAACTGGCAACCCGACGCGCTAGAAAAACATCGTGACTGGCTGACGCCGGAAAATCTGGATGCCGACAACCACACTCTGGTGCAGAGCACGCACTGCTGGCTGGTCCAGTCGCCGGCTTTTACGCTGCTGGTGGACACGGCGTCCGGCAATGATAAAGAACGCCCGCATAACCTGATATTTCACCACCTGCAAACGGATTTTCTGGCGCAGTTGGCTATGGCGGGCGTTACGCCTGAAAGTATCGATTACGTCCTGCTGACCCATTTGCATGTTGACCATGTTGGCTGGAATACGCGTTGGGTTGACGGTCAGTGGCTGCCTACGTTCCCCAATGCCACATACCTGATGTCGGCTACCGAGGCGGATTACTACGGGTCTGCGGGCAGCCACAATAAGACCAATATTCCCAGTAATGGGGTGTTTACTGACAGCGTCCTGCCGGTGATAAGCGCCGGTCAGGCGCGGAGGGTGGCGCGTGGCGGCGGTGAAGTGCTTGAGGGCGTGCATTTTATGCCGACACCCGGTCACAGCCTCGACCATATGTCAGTCAGTATTCAGTCACAGGGAGAAGAGGCCTTTTTCGCCGGTGATCTGATGCATCACCCGCTACAGGTTTATTACCCGGAACTCAACTCAATGTACTGCGAATTTGCCGGCCCGGCACGTGCGTCGCGCCTCTGGGGTTTGCAGTATGCCGCAGAGCGCCAGGCCATCTGGTTCAGTACTCACTTTGCCGCCAGTTCGGCGGGGCGGGTTATCCGCGAAGGTGACACTTTCCGCTGGCAGTTTCTGTGAATCCCTCCAATAAGGTTAATTCTATGAATATCAACGCTGAAGCTGTTTTTAATACGGAAACTGTCGTTTCTGAATCCATCATGATCGACAGTGATACTCCGGGGGTCCAACTGCATCTGCGCCGTAAGTACCTGCACTCGCAGACGCCATTTACCGCTGAAAACACATTGGTGATGGTGCATGGCGCGACTTACTCTTCCGGCAGTCTGTACGATGTGCGCCTCGATGGTCTCTCGTTTATGGATGCGCTGGCACTGCGGGGGCTGAACGTTTACGCCGTCGACGTGCGTGGCTATGGTCATTCGACCCGCCCGGCTGAAATGGAGGCGCCGCCGGAAGATAATCCGCCGCTGTACGGCACCGAAATTGGCGTTGGCGATCTCGCGCAGGCAGTGGAGTGGGTGCGGCAATCGCATGGTCTGGAACGGGTGCAGATCTTCGGTATGTCATGGGGCGGTACCGTGGCGGGGGCCTATACCAGCCGCAATAATGACAAGGTGAACCGGCTGGTGGTTCTGGCGCCTCAGTGGCTAAACGATCAGGGGGCGAGGATTGACGAAGGCGGCAAGCTGGGGGCATACCGTCACGTTGCCGTGGGCGAAAGTAAAATGCGCTGGGTCAGCGCCGCACCTGCTGAACATCGTGAAACGCTGATCCCGCCGGGCTGGTTTGAGGCATGGGCGGCAGCGTCGCTGGCAGAAGATCCACAGAGTGAAAACCATCATCCCGCTGCGATGCGGGCAGTAAATGGCACTATTCAGGACGTGCGCGATTTCTGGAGCGTCAATCGTTCTTTCTATCAACCGCAAGATATTACCCGGCCGGTGCTGCTGGTGCATGGCGAGTGGGATGCGGATGTCCCTCTGCGTCTGATGACCGGTTATTTCACTTCGTTCACGGCATCTCCCGAGCGCCGCTGGGTTGAAATAGGTGAGGCCACTCATATGATGCTGATGGAGAAGAACCGTTTACAGGTGTTTCGTGCCGTGGCTGACTTCTATTTTCCCTAAATAACATTATGCACAACCCAATATAACGTCGGCCCAGGTTGACGTTTTTTTATTCTATTGATTTCCGGGGACAGGGTAGATTATCGTCTAAGAATATTCTTAATTTGTGGTGTGTAAATGACCGATTCTTCTTCGCGGAAAATTGTTGATTCAGCCAATATTTACCAGGATTTTGAAACCCGTTTCTATGAGTGGGAAGACGGCATGTCCAGTGCGGGTTTTAAGCTGGAACTGCCGGACAATAACCGCGAAGGGTTTGACTGGGGGGTGACGGGGTATAATTTTGGCCGGGTGATCGGCGGCGTGCTGACCGTCAGTGAACATGACATTAACCGCCAGTACGGCAATCTGTTCTCCATGCCTGATCATATCGTTATTTTTATCGTCATTATTGGCGGGATGGATGTGCAGTGTTTTGGCCGGCGGTTCCAGATGGTGCAGGGCGATATCCTGATTCAGGATATGTCACAGCCTATCCAGATCCGCGTCTTTCCGGGCGATCTCAACCCCCATCTCTGTACCTATCAGTACATCATTATGCCCAAGCACAGCTTGCATTTTAATGTCGATATCGCCTCATTGCACGGCAAGCATCTTCCGGCTTCCTCGCCGGTGAATATTGTTTTGCGCAATCATTTCGCCACCATGGTGCAGGTTTTTGACCAGATGACGGAACAGGAAGTGCTGAGTACCGGAGAAGGGGCTGCCGCGGTATTTCTGCAAACGCTGCATCTGGTGGCAGGAAAAAAGGTCGAGCATCCGTTCGAGCAAAGTGCCCATCTCGAGCGTATCTGCCTGCATATCGAAAAGCATATTGCATCCCCGGTTAGTGTTGATGCGTTGTGTAAAACCTTTGCTCTCTCCCGTTCGGGCCTGTACCGGTTGTTTGAACCGCTGGGAGGCATTGCCCAGTTTGTCCGCAGCCGCCGTCTGTTGCTCGCCAAACGCTTATTGCGGTCTTCCTCCATGTCGGACCAAAGCCTGGCGGCGATCGCGCGCCAATGCGGGTTGGAGCTGAGTGCTTTACGACGCTATTTCAACGACGTATACGGCGCAACGCCGAAAGAGATGCGTATGAAATTCCGTCTGGCGGAGAAACTGGAGGGGCAGAGTGATGCGACACATGTGAACTGGGTCAGTTCATTGTAAGGGAAATATGTGTCCGGCCTGTTGGTTTCTTACGCGAGTTTTGATCTGTCACTATTCTGATTTTTGCTGAGGAACGCGCTATTTCCCGCGTTTTTGCCGCTAAAAGCAGTAAACTCAGCCAAACGACCCCGATTTAATTGAGAATGTATTATGGTAGTTCCGCCACTGGCTGTTGACGAAACAACGCGCCTTAGTTTACTGGCTTCGCTTGGCATTCTCGACATGCCCAGGGTCGAGGAAATTGATCGCATCACCCGTCTGGCCGCCCGGCATTTTCAGGTTAAAGCGGTGCTGGTTTCGCTCATTGATGCAGACAGGCAGTGGTTTCTCTCTTTTTCCGGAATAGATTTCAACGAAGCGCCCCGTGACACCTCATTTTGCGGCCACACTATTTTACAGCCTGACCCGATGGTTGTGATGGATGCGCGGTTGGATCTGCGATTTCACGACAATCCACTGGTGACCGGCGCCCCGTACATTGTTTTTTATGCTGGCTGTCCGCTGCTGTCTCGGGAAGGCGTTGCGCTCGGAACACTGTGTCTGGTGGACGACAAGCTGCGCGTCTGGGGGCATGAAGATCTGCAAACACTGTGTGATCTGGCGGCGCTGGTGCAGAGTTTTATCTTCAGCATGGAGAATGTGCAGTACAAAGCCCAGCTGGAATATGAAGCCAATCACGATGCCCTGACGGGGCTGCCTAATCGCCGGGCTTTCCAGCATTCCCTCAATTATCTGGTCAGACAGCAAAAAAATGCTGACCGGGATATGGCATTGCTGTTTCTGGATATCGACAATTTTAAGAACTACAACGATACCTACGGCCATGAATTTGGCGACCTGGTCCTGAAGATTTTTGGGCATGTGCTGCGCGACAATGTGCGTACGCAGGATATCGTTGCGCGTCTCGCCGGAGATGAATTTACGATTCTCCTGCACCAGCTCGAACATAGCGAAAGCGACGTGAGCCAGATCTGTAACGGCCTGCTGGCGGCGTTTGGAAACATTGAGAAGGTGGCCGGTATTCCGGTGGCACTGTCGGCCAGTATCGGCGTTTGTCTGGGACGCGCCAGACAGCATCTTATACCTGATACGCTGATGGCACGTGCGGACTCCGCCATGTATCGTGCCAAACAGGCGGGGAAAGGGCGCTACTTCCTCGGCTGAAGACTGTTCATTCCTTTCAGAACCCTGCTTTAAAGCCAAAAAAAACGCCCCCTTGCGGAGGCGTTCGTCAACCATCGTGAAATCTGAACAGGCCTTATTTAGCCGCGGCCAGTTCGTGCGCCTTGTCATCGTCTTCACGATCTAACGTCATACGATGCAGTTTAGAGGCTGTTAGCAGCATCAGCACGGCGATAACGCCGGTGGCGATGCCAATCTGCAGGAACACGTGGCTATAAATCGCCAGAGAAGCGTGGCTGTCCTGAATATCGGCAGGAACGGCTGTCAGGCTGGCAACATAACCGGCAATGATAGCGGCTGCAGCGGTAGTCAGGAACCAAGCGCCCATGATGAAGCCCATCAGACGTTGCGGAACCAGCTGTGCCACCATCGCCAGACCCAGACCAGAAATCATCAGTTCACCGATACTTTGCAGGGCGTAACTCAGCACCAGCCAGTTAACGGAAACGATGCCATGCTCATTGGCTAAGCTTGCGCCCCACGGCAGCACCAGGAAGGCGCCTGAACACAACACCATACCGATCGCAAACTTATGCGGCATTGGCATACGGTCACCGACTTTGGTGTAAACCGCCGCGAGAACCGGGCTGGCAACCATGATCCAGAACGGGTTCAGTGCCTGAAACTGCTCCGGCTGGAAGCTGATACCCAGCAGATCGTGTCCGACGTTGTGGATCGCGAAGAAGTTCAGCGACGTAGGCATCTGGCTGTACAGCACGAAGAACACGACGGCTTCCATCATCAGCAGGAAAGCCACAATCATCTTACGGCGTGCAATTCCTTGCATCGCGAACGTTTCTTTCGCAAAAACAATGATGATACCGACAGAAACCACAGCCAGCACCAGACGGGCGATGGTTTGGTTATGCAGCAACCAGCTTGAAATGAACACCAGTGCCACAACACCGACCAGAACCATCAGCAGTTTCTTGAACTGCAACGGTGCGAAGTCTGGTTTTGAACCCTGACGCTTTACCCATTTGCGGCAGAACATGAAGTTCACAATGGTGATCAGCATACCGACGACGCTCAGGGAGAACGCGACACTCCAGCCATACTTCGCGGCTAACCACGGGGTGGCCAGCATAGAGAAGAATGAGCCGATGTTGACCGACATGTAGTACATGGTGAAGGCGCCATCAAGACGCGGGTCATCTTTTTCGTAGCAGGTTGAAAGCAATGAGGATGGGTTTGCTTTAAACAGACCGCTACCCACGGCGATGGTCGCCATACCAAGGTAGACCCAGAACACTTCGTGGTTGGAATACGCAACGAAGGAATAACCTAATGCCAGAACGATCGCACCGAGAACGATAACGCGTTTGGATCCCAGCACTTTATCGCCCAACCAGCCGCCGATGGCTACGAAGCCATACACCAGCGCACTGAATGAGGAGAACAAGGTGATGGATTCAGCTTCGCTCAGGCCAAGTTGCTTGACCAGGTAAACCGCCATGATCCCTTGCAGGCCGTAATAACCGAACCGTTCCCACAGCTCGATAGAGAAGATCAGATAGAAGGCTTTAGGCTGCTTAAAAGCATTCAGGCTGACGTTTTCATCCTTGGATGTGTTTTTGTTTGCTGTTGACACGAGTACCTCTGTTTATCACTCCCTGCCCTGAACGACAGGAGACGCAAAAGTGGCGCAAATTAAGCACCCTTCGCATTGTTATAAGATGGGATGACGGCGGGTAATGTTCCCTATCTTCGTAAACGTGGCAAGGTGTTTGACATATTCCGTTACATATATCTGATTCAGCCTGATGAAACTATGTTCGAAATGTTATGCAGAATTAAAATTTATGTTTTTGCTGTACAGCAAATGAATCTATCGTATAAATAATAAACGGGGCTTCTGGTCGCGGATGATAGGGCGTTTACTTGCCGGGAAAGTGAATGTGTTGGTTATTCAATGAATAAACAGTGCATAAACGTTGTATGGCTATTTCAAGGCGGAGTTTTCTGAATAGTGAAAAGTGCAGGAGGTTTATTTACAAAATCGGTGGCGATTGTAGTGTGATCTACTTCACTTTTTAACACTAAATTTCAGCTAGAAATTAAGATTCATACGACTTCTGGCGGTTAGCGGAAAAAATACGTCATGAATTCTGGCGGTAAGCCCGGTTATGCCGCGCCCATCGCCAGAAGGAGTGAAAGAGGAGGGTCAGGGCGCAGTGGTATCACCTAAGGTTTGAATCAGCCGGTTTGACCAGGCAAAAAGTGCCGTGGTTAGCAGAATATCCAGCGACTGCGCAGCGTTGTAACCGGCATCCGACAAGGCATGAAGTTCATCAGCGTTAAATCTTTCAGGCGTACGGGTCAGTGCCACACTTGCCTGCAATAAAACCTGCTCAGGGGAAAGGCTCTGAGCATCCGCAACGGCCGCCGTTGTGCCATATCCCATACTGTTTTGTTCACTGAACAACTCCTCAATGTGTTCCTCTGCGCCACCGGCTTCAAGATAGAAACGGCCATGGATCCCGGCACAATACAGACACCCATTGAGCTTTGAGGTCGCTACGGCCGCCAGCTCTCGCCATGAAACTTTTCTTTGCTCCCGGGCATGCATCACATGGCTAAACACGGCTGAGAATTCGCTGAGGCAGGGGGCATCCTGCACTAGCAGGCGGTAGAACGAAGAAGAACGGGCGTCGGGCGCGATATGATCCAGTACATCTTGCTGGTGCTGGCTGGCAATGGCCAGATCGACTTCAGGTAATCGCGCCTGCCACTGGCGCAATGTCAGGGAAAAGCCCTGCTGAGCGCAGGATTCCGGCGCTGGAAAGCCCGGCAACACGGCAGCTATACGTCCGCGTAGCGCGCCCAGCACGGCAAGCACGCGTGCCTGATAGCTGACAAAACCAATCAGCTGAATGAAGGTCACGATATCCTGCGTACTCAGACCCACGTCACCCAACTGCTGCAACATGGGCAGCGTGATAAGCGTTGGTTGAGTAGCTAACAGACGGGCGAACTGTGTGATGTGAGTCTGTCGGATATTACTTTCACGAGAGGCATCAGGACTGGCAAGCGGAGCGAGGCGGACAGCGTAGTGGCTACAAAGCGGCTGCACGCCGGTGACCTGAGCTACCGTCAGGGCGCTGCTCAGGCGGTCATAAAGAGATAACGTGATTGTGCGTGACAATGTCACTTTTTCCGGGAAAAGTGCTTCATAACAGGCACGTGATGCCTTAAGCAGACCGCTATGATCATGAATCAGCCGGTGTAACGTCGGGTCCAGATGAGCGTCGAGCCCAAGCAAAAAGCGATCCTGTACCCGCACTGCCTGCGGGGCGGTAGGCAGATGACCCTGCTGGCTGGACTGTGTTTCGTGGTACCAGCCGTTGTGTACGGCGCGGCGCTGTTGTTCCATGATCGGATCCTGTGCATGAGGCAATATTTCAGACCCTATCCTTGCCGATACGCGCTGCCATATAAAATAATGTTAAGCGATAAATAATAGCTAAAAAGAATAGTAAACCTGAAAAACGTGGAAGAAAGCGATAAGAAACTCAACGCGCCCATGCGGGAAGCACAAAAAAAGCAGCTCCGGAGAACTGCTTTACTGCGGCTTCTGACACTGAATCCGGTACGTGTTGCGGCTAGGGTTTTTTACCATCACGGCGCCATGCATCGGCCGTCAGTGCTTCGCCGAAATGGCTGGATATGAGTCGCTTGGTTAAATCGTGCAGCGGAGCCGCCAGCACTTCAGCGGTATTACCGCGTTCAACCACTTCGCCTTCATGCATCACGATCACCTGATCGCTGATGTGCTTCATCATGCCCAGATGCTGGGTAACATAGATGTATGAGATACCCTGTTTTTCCTGCAATTCGAGCATCATGTTAATGATTTGCGAGCGCATCGACATATCCAGCGAGGCCAGGGCTTCGTCGGCAATAATCACTTTAGGTTGCAGGATCAGTGCGCGGGCCAGCGCAACGCGCTGTTTCTGACCCGATGCCAGCATATGCGGATAATAATAGGCATGATCCGGCAGCATCCCGACCATGCGCAGAGTCTGGTTGATCCGTTGCTCGCGTTGTATCCCATCTAATTCGCCATTTAGGCGCAGTGGTGCTTCCAGCAGCTGGCCGATCCGCTGGCGCGGATTGAGCGATGTATTGGGGTCCTGAAAAATCATGCGGATCTGCTGGCTGCGAAAGCGATAATCGCCGTAGGCCAGCGGATGATCGTCGATTAAGATCTCGCCGTCGGTCGGTTCAATCATCCCCGACAGCATCTTGGCGAGGGTGGATTTCCCGGAGCCATTTTCACCGATGATCGCCAGCGTCTGCCGTTCACGCAGGGTAAAGCTAACAGGTTTAACCGCGTCGAGATCCATCTTGCGAAACAAGCCAGTGCGATAACGGAATGTTTTTTTCAGATTACGCACTTCGAGCAGGGTCTCAGCCATTATTGCTCCTCCATGTTCAGCGGGAAGTGACAAGCGAAAGCATGGGTTTTCACCAGACGCAGACGAGGCGTTTCAATGCATTTTTTTTGTGCGTACGGACAGCGCGGGCCAAGACGGCAGCCTATAGGCAAGTGCTCAAGCGAAGGGATCGCGCCGGGTAGTGTATTAAGGCGGCTCTTATGCGGTAATGACCGGCCAAAGTCTGGCATCGCGCGGATCAGCGCCTGTGTGTAAGGATGATGAGGTGCCACCAGTAAGTCTTCGCACAACGCGCTTTCGACCGTCTGTCCGCAATACAACACATTTATCCGGTTAGCCCATTTGCTCATCATTTGCAGGTCATGGCTGATCAGCAAGATGGTGGTGTTGTTATTCTGATTGAGACGCGACAACAGGCGGAAGATTTGTGCCTGAGTGGTGGGTTCCATGGCGTTGGTCGGTTCATCGGCAATCAACAAACGTGGCTGGTTAGCCAGCGCAATCGCAATCATCACTTTCTGGCATTCGCCTTCGGTCAGCTCATAAGGGAAGCTGGCCATGATGTCTTTATGATCTTTAATCCCGACGCGGTGCAAAAGTTCAATGGCGCGGCGTTTTCGCCAATGAAAACGCTGATGCCAGCGGCCCTTGTAAGTCCAGCCAGGAATTGCCTGCATCAGCTGTTTGCCGATACTTTCAGAAGGATCCAGACAAGATTGAGGCTCCTGAAAGATCATCGAAATATTCTGACCAATCAGCTTACGGCGTTCACGCGCGGAGAGGTGCAGCAGGTCAATGTCGTCAAACCGCATCCTGTCGGCAGTCACGCGCCAGTTATCTTTGGTCACGCCGCAGATGGCTTTGGCAATCAGACTCTTGCCTGAGCCTGATTCACCTACCAGACCGCGAATCTCACCGGCGTTGAGCGTCATGCTGACGCGATCGACAGCCTTTACCGGGCCCTCGGCGGTCATAAATTCAATAGTCAGATTGCGGATATCGAGTAACGGCACTATTCCACTCCCGCATTAATTGCCCGACGCATTCCGTCACCCAGCAGGTTAATCAGCAATACGCTGACCAGAATTGCGGCACCCGGCAGCATTACAGACCACGGCGCGACGTAAACCAGTTCAAGTGAGTCACCGAGCATTGCACCCCATTCCGGCGAAGGCAGCTGCGCACCTAAATCAAGGAAGCCCAGTGCGGCAATATCCAGCACGGCCATGGAGAGGGCACGGGTGAATTCGGTGACCAGCACGGCAACGATATTTGGCAACACCGCGTAGCGCAGGATCTGCCAGGTTGAGGCACCGTCCAGACGAACGGCAATCACGTACTCTTTTTCCAGTTCATCATGCACGGCGCTGTAGATGGTGCGGGCGATACGCGGTAAAAGGGCCAGCCAGACGGCCAGCATGGCGTGTTCCAGCTTAGGACCCAGGAAAGCCACCACGATAATCGCCAGTAGCAGAGAAGGAATTGATAGCAGCGTATCGAGAATGTGGTTAAGAATGGCGGACTTCAGACCCCGCGTGATCCCTGCAAGAACGCCGATGACAACGCCGACGACAGCAGCAGCCAGTGTGATCACTATGGCGCCGCCAATCGTCGGTGCAGCACCGGTAAGAAGGCGGCTTAGCAGATCACGGCCCAGATCGTCGGTGCCGAGGAAAAACGCTACGTTGCCGTTGCGCGACCATGACGGCGGCAACAATTGTGAGCCAAGAAATTGTTGGTCCAGCGCGTAGGGGGCCAGCAGGTGCCCAAAGACGCAGACAAACAGCAGGCCGAGCACGCCATAAAAACCAATCATCGACAGCGTGTCGCGATAGAAAATGCTCCACATCTGGTGGAACGGGCTGGGCATCTGTTTTTCACGGTATACGTTATCGTAGGGCATACCATTCCTTATGTTTGAGCGGATTCATCATAGCACCGAGAATATCCGACAATACGTTCACGACGATCACCAGCGACCCTACCACCATCACTCCGGCGGAGATTGCCGCATAATCCTGCTGGCGGATGGCGTTGATCATCCAGCGCCCTATGCCTGGCCAGTTGAAGACCATCTCGGTGATCATCGCCAGCGTCAGCATGGTGGAAAATTGCAGGCCCAGTTTGGGTATAATCGGCGGCAGTGCATTGTGCAGGACGTGGCGACGAATAATAGTCAGGCGCGATAAACCACGGGTTGCCGCCGCTTTTACATAGTTCTGAGCCAGAACGTCATCGGTGCTGATACGCATCAGGCGGATAACTTCCGTCGTTGGTGCAACGGCAAGGGCTGCAATCGGCAAAATCATATGGCGGATTGCACTGGCAATCATCTCATGGCGATAAGGCGAATCGGACAGCCAGGCATCTATCAGCGTCAGGCCGGTGACCGTTTTTAGCTGATAGAGTAAATCAAGCCTCCCTGATACCGGCAACCAGCCGAGTTGCAGCGAGAAGAACAGCATCAGCAGCAGCGCCAGCCAGAATACCGGAATCGAAAAACCAATCAAAGCAAGGGTGCTGATGGCAACGTCAGGCCATTTTCCTCTCATAACGCCAGCGGTGATCCCCAGAGGGATCCCCACCAGCAGCGCAAAAGTAAACGCCAGCACGCAAAGCTCCATCGTAGCGGGGAATACGGTTTTCAGCTGGGTGCTGATATTTTCGCCGTTAATACTTGATACGCCGAAATCAAATTGCAGCAGGCCGGAGAAGTAAAAACGGTAGGCATCCCAGAGTGACGCGCCGCGCAGAGGGGCATTTGGCGTAAAATAGCTCAGACTGAATGCCACCATGCTGAGAAGAAATAGGGTGATGAGTAACAACAATAAACGCCGCAAAATAAAGATGATCATGGCGCTTTCCTCGTTTCACTGTCACGGAATACTCCGGCAAACGATGAGTTCCCAAACGGGCTTAGCACTAATCCCTTGATATCATAACGGTAAGCTTGCAGGCGAAGGGAAGAGGCCAGCGGCAGAACCGGCAGCTGCTGTTCCAGAATTTTTTGCGCCTGCTGGTAATATTCGATGCGCTGCGAAAGCTGCTGCGACAGCAGGCCCTGAAGAAGTAACTGGTCAAATTCAGGGTTACACCAGTGAGCATAGTTGGTCTGCGAACGGATTGCCGCGCAGCTGAGCATTGGACGGAAGAAACTGTCCGGGTCATTACTGTCGGTTGCCCAGCCGACCAGCGTCAGGTCATGGTTCATTTCCATCAGGCGTGCTTCCTGAAAACGGCCCTCAACCGGCACGATCACCACTTTAATTCCTACCTGAGCCAGATCTGCCTGCAGCAGTTCAGCCGTTTTGAGTGGGCTCGGGTTATAAGACTGGGAAACTGTAGGCACCCAGAGATGCAGCGTCAGCTTTTCCTGTCCCAGATCTTTGAGGATTTTCCGTGCTTTATCCGTGTCAAATTCGGTCACTTTGGCGTTGCTGTCATAAGCCCAGGAAGCGCGTGGTAAAATAGACGCTGCGGTTTCAGCCGTACCGTAGTAGATCGATTGCATCAGGCGCTGATTGTTTATCGACAGTGCAATGGCCTGACGGATGCGCGGATCGTTCAGCGGCGCTTTATTGGTATTGAACGCCAGATAAGCGACGTTCATGCCCGGGCGCAGCGTCAGGCGCAGACGCGGGTCATCGCGCAAAATGGAGAGCTGGCTGGCCGCCGGATACGCGAGCACGTCGCACTCACCGGTTAGCAGTTTTGACAAACGTCCGGTCCCGCCGACACCCATGTCGATCACCACCTGCGACATACGCGGTAGACCTTTCCAGTAATCGCCGTTTCGCGCCAGCCTTACATACTGTCCGGTACGGTATTCGCTGAGCTGGAAAGGACCTGTGCCTACAGGTTCGCGGTCTATCTGTTCTTCGTTACCCGTTTTTTGCAGATTATTGGCATATTCCGCTGAGAGCACCGGCGCGTAGTGTGTCGCCAGATGCCACAGGAAGGAGGCATCAGGATTTTTCAGCCGAAATTCGACCGTAGAGTCATCGATCTTTTTAACGCTTTTTACTGCAGTAGCGAACTGCAGACTGTCGAAATAGGGGTATTCATCTCCATTGACGCTGTGGTAATGATTTTGCGGATCGATAATACGTTGGGTACTAAAGACCACGTCGTCAGCGTTCATCATGCGTGTTGGCTTAAACCAGGGAGTGCTCTGGAAAGGCACGTCTTTACGCAGATGAAAACGGTAGGTTGCGCCGTCGTCCAGGACTTCCCAGCTCTGCGCAAGTTCCGGGATCAGCCGGTAGGTATAGGGATCGACGTCGAGCAGCCGGTCATACAATTGGGCTGCGAGCGTGTCGATAATCAGCCCGCTACTGGCTTTCTGCGGGTTGAAGGTGTTGATCATCCCGTTCACGCAATAGACAAAACCGCTCTGGCGGATGTCATTTTTTGGCGCTGTGGCAGGCGAACTGACTGTTAGCGGCTTGGCGGGCGGCGAGGGTGGCACGGCGATGGCCGCGCTGGTCAGACCGCTCAGTAAGAGCATCCACAAAGGTAAACGACGCATAAGGGCTTCAATGTTAAGTAGCAATAGCTTAAGTGTACCGTACTCTGCCAGCCTCCCCAATCCATTGCGCAAAACTCCACTCCGTCTGTCGAGACTTCACGCAATTTTCTGCAAGTGTTTGCAAAAAAATACCTTGAAAATGAGTAGTAATTGTAATGTTATACTATAACAATTAATTCGAATGCATTATCTTGGCATTCGTCGGCGTGAGGTTAAGATGTCTCTATTACCCGTTACTGTGCTGTCCGGATTTCTGGGTGCCGGTAAAACAACTGTTTTAAATCATATCCTTAATAACCGTCAGGGCATGCGGGTGGCGGTTATTATCAATGACATGAGCGAAGTCAATATCGATGCCGCGCTGGTTGCCAATGAAATTGCACTCGACCGCCAGCAGGAAAAACTGGTGGAGATGAGCAATGGCTGTATCTGCTGTACGTTGCGTGAGGACTTGCTGATTTCAGTGCGCGAGATGGCGCAGACAGGGCGTTTTGACTATTTACTCATCGAGTCGAGTGGTATTTCAGAACCGCTGCCGGTGGCTGAAACCTTTACTTTTGAAGATGAAGAAGGTCAGAGCCTGTCGCAGTTTGCACGCCTCGACACGCTGGTGACGGTGGTCGATGGTGTCAATTTCATGCGGCAATATCAGGAGGCGCGCAGTGTGCAGGAGGCCGGGGAAAGTCTAGGGGAAGAGGATGAGCGCAGCGTCACGGATTTGCTGATCGACCAGATTGAATTTTGCGATGTACTGCTGGTCAGCAAAACCGATCTGCTCGACAGCGCGCAGCAGCGTGAAGTTTTGGCATTACTGAAAAGCCTGAACCCGCAGGCAGACATTGTGCCGATTTCGCCCGGCAGCCTGCCGCTGGGCCGTGTCCTGAATACTCACCGTTTCGATTTCGCGAAAGCGCAGCAGGCGCCGGGCTGGCTGAAGGAGCTGCGCGGCGAGCACACGCCTGAAACTGAGGAGTATGGTATCGGCAGTTTTGTTTATACCGCCCGCCGTCCTTTTGATCCTGACAAGTTCTATCGTGTGGTGCACGGTGACTGGGGCGGCGGTACACTCCTGCGATCAAAAGGATTTTTCTGGCTGGCCACGCGCCCGCGTCATGCGGGTAACTGGAGCCAGGCAGGCGGAATCGCGCGCTATGGTATGGCCGGTATTTTCTGGCGTGCGTTACCGGAAAGCGACTGGCCGCAGGACCCTGAAACTCGTGAAGGCATAATGGAGAAGTGGCATGAGCCGTTTGGCGATATGCGTCAGGAACTGGTGTTTATCGGGCAGCATCTTGATAAAGAAGAGATTATCCGCAGACTGGATGACTGCCTGTTAAGCGAGTAGCAGATGGCTGAGGGGATCGACAGCTGGATGAGGATGGCCGATCCTTTCCCTCAGTGGTGACCCACACCAACTTCAGGGCTATGAATGGTTGCTAAACAAGTTGTTGCATCTTTAGTGTGGTAATGAGAAATGTTCTCAATAACCGCTTTACAAACGATACTGATAACCATTATCATTATTTTCACCGGAAGATAGACATCCGCCAGGGCGTCGATTAACCGGTACGACATTGCTCACATTGCTTCCAGTATTACTTAGCCAGCTCGGGTGCTGGCTTTTTTTTTGCCTTTTTTCAGTCGCTTTCCTGCGCATTCACCTGAATATCATGCTTCTTCAGTATTCCGCGTAACTGGTGATACGTCAGCGTCAGTAAATCGGCCGCTTTTCGCTGGTTATAGCGCGCAAGATGCAGAGCCTGTTCAATCAGCTGCTTTTCCTGTTCGTTCATCCATAATTTTAAATCTATCGGCAGATCAGGCAATGCCGTGGGACTCTCCGCGCTCAGAGCAGTCTCCTGCACCGGCGAGGATTTCGCAAACGGGTTAAGAATAATGTCGTCGAGCTGGAATTCGCTGGTGCCGTGACGGTACATCGAGCGCTCTACCACGTTTTTCAATTCACGCACATTCCCCGGCCAGCGGTATTGCAGCAGCGTATTGCGGGCATAAGGGGTGAAACCAGGAAACAGCGGCAGCGAGAGTTCGCGGCACATCTGGATTGCGAAGTGTTCGGCCAGCAACATGATGTCCTGCTGGCGTTCGCGCAGGGGCGGTAACTGGACAACATCAAACGCCAGCCGGTCGAGCAGGTCAGCACGGAATTTTCCGGCGGCGGCGAGTGCGGGCAAATCATCGTTGGTAGCGCAAACCAGACGCACGTCAACCTGCAACGGCTGACTGCCCCCAACGCGCTCAAGATGCCCGTATTCAATCACCCGCAGTAATTTTTCCTGAACCAGCATTGGCGCAGTCGCCAGCTCATCGAGAAACAGCGTACCGCCGTCCGCACGTTCAAAACGGCCCAAATGGCGCTTTTGCGCCCCGGTAAATGCGCCGGCTTCATGGCCAAACAGTTCGGAGTCCAGCAGATTTTCATTCAATGCCGCGCAATTAAGCGAAATAAACGGCCCCTGCCAGCGGGGTGACAGATAATGCAACCGATGTGCGATCAACTCTTTACCGCTGCCACGCTCGCCGGTGACCAGCACGGGTTTATTCAGCTTTGCCAGACGGGATACTTGCTCCAGCACTTCAATAAAGGCGTTAGCTTCGCCGAGAAGGTTGTCTGTCGTGCCGTTCATGGCGATTCCTTATGGTGAAAAATACCAATTCTTAGTTATTTTAATCATACGTCAAATGCGTGTTATAGCTTTAAAAATAAAAATTCTATTTAATTCAGTAGAATGCGCGTTACAAAAAGTTGGCACGGGATTTGATATAGGTTATGTGTACAGAAAGCCTGGTGGCTGACTTTTTTCACCGGCAATACATTGGCCGGTCGCTCACAGAATCAAAGAGGAATTTCGATTATGGGTATTTTTTCTCGTTTCGCTGACATCGTAAATGCCAACATCAACACGCTGTTGGATAAAGCCGAAGATCCGCAGAAACTGGTCCGCCTGATGATTCAGGAAATGGAAGACACACTGGTCGAAGTGCGTTCGACTTCCGCCCGTGCGCTGGCGGAGAAAAAACAGCTAAACCGCCGCATTGAGCAGGGCGAAGCCCAACAGGCGGAATGGCAAGACAAAGCTGAACTGGCCTTACGTAAAGATAAAGACGATCTGGCCCGCGCGGCGCTGA